>JADEYI010000045.1_pt1 | contig 239520 bp, 460 predicted proteins | sample 8542331 | NCBI WGS metagenome assembly JADEYI01 (sample SAMN16510988, study PRJNA670497) | mine drainage metagenome | isolation source: biofilm near Copperflume 1 | place: Germany: Marsberg coppermine Kilianstollen | collected 2018-02
TTCATCTTATGTCTTTTGTCAGAGGTCATGCAAGGCTGGGATGTTCTTGCATGATAGAGGTTTCCACCACTTCATCTTATGTCTTTTGTCAGAGGTCATGCAAGGCTGGGATGTTCTTGCATGATTAAGGGGGTAATGCATGGAAGGGGAGCTGTGGCTGATTCCCTGCTGTGGTGCATGCGCAGGTGAGCGACGATGCAAACGTGATGCTGAACGGATTCGGCACAGTGGTGAACAGCCTGAAGATGCGCGCCAAGCCGTACCTGCCCCAGATCTGCGGTACCATCAAGTGGCGCCTCAACAACAAGTCCGCCAAGATCCGCCAGCAGGCTGCTGACCTCATCGCCCGCATTGCCGTCGTCATGAAGGTGGGCCCACGGCCTCTCTTCTCTGTTGCAGCCTTGTCACTGTCCACAGCTTTTTCTGTGCACATGTTCTTTCTGTGCTGCATGCTTTGCATTTTGCTCGAGACCTTTGCAACTAATAGTGCACATTGCATCGGTGCATGGGTTCTGTGCTTGATTTGGTGCTATGTCCTGCACTTTTTGACATGAACAAGTACTGTGCAGGCATGTGATGAGGAGAAGCTGCTGGGCCATTTGGGTGTGGTGCTGTACGAGTACCTAGGAGAGGAGTACCCAGAGGTGCTGGGGTCCATCCTGGGAGCGCTCAAGTCCATCGTCAACGTCATCGGCATGACCAAGATGACGCCCCCCATCAAGGACCTCCTGCCGCGCCTCACCCCCATCCTGAAGAACAGGCACGAGAAGGTGAGACTCTTGCTGATACTGCCCTGGTATTACTTCTGATGTTGCGCAAGCTATTTGTCTCGTGCCATCCTTTTGCCATGCTCACTTGAGGTGCATTCTTGGCAACTGGATAATTGCAAAGGATCTTTATAATCGTCGAATGATCATTGTACCAGTGCTCAGGGTGAAGAATGCCTTCAATATGCATTTGTTGATGCTTTGATCCATCGCGCGTTCTGTGGATGACCCTTTGCTGCTGCGCTGCGCAGGTGCAAGAGAACTGCATCGATCTGGTGGGGCGCATCGCGGACCGGGGGGCGGAGTTTGTGCCGGCGCGCGAGTGGATGCGCATCTGCTTTGAGCTGCTGGAGATGCTCAAGGCGCACAAGAAGGGCATCCGCCGCGCGACCGTCAACACCTTTGGCTACATCGCAAAGGCGATCGGCCCCCAGGACGTTCTGGTCACCCTGCTGAACAACCTGAAGGTTCAGGAGCGGCAGAATCGCGTGTGCACCACGGTCGCCATCGCCATTGTGGCCGAGACCTGCTCCCCCTTCACCGTCCTGCCCGCCCTCATGAACGAGTACAAGGTGCGCGCCTTTCCCCCTCAGCCGGTGCCTGCCTCTGGTCATTACCTATGGCTTTTTGTCTGGCCAGGAAGTGAGAGTGTGAGTCAGCATGCAGAAGCTCAAGCAGGCATCCACACGCAGACTCCCATCTTTGTCCAGGCCAAATTCTATTCATGTCAATGTCCGAGAAGCTTGGCAGCATGTGCAGTGCCAATCTGAGACAGCGCAGCAGCATATGCGTATTGCGATGTGCACATGTGGGTGCCTCTGCCTGAATTGCTCGAGTGTTCATGTGCTGGTTAGCAGTTGGCATGTGCACGTAGTCAGATGGGATGGAAAGGCTTGGTGCTGGCAGGCACTGAGACTCGGGTGGTGCGTGTGCAGGTGCCGGAGCTGAACGTGCAGAACGGCGTTCTCAAGGCGCTGAGCTTCCTGTTTGAGTACATCGGCGAGATGGGCAAGGACTACATCTATGCCGTCTCTCCCCTGCTGGAGGACGCCCTCATGGACCGTGACCTGGTGAGCCCTGTCACCCCCTTTACACAGCATGCACTTCATGCTCAGTAACCTGTCTTGTTTTGAGTACCCAACCAGCAGTGCTGGGCACTCTGTTCCGGTTTTCGTGTGTGGCTGTGAGTGCTGCAGATCTATTGCGGGTGGCCAGATGTCAGTGCCCTGTGCTCTGGATGTGTGGTGGGTGGCATTTCAGTGACAAGCTGCATCCCTCTTGGACCTAAGGGTCAATATGATACCCAGACTACACATTGCAGTAGACTCAAACCACCCTGGCTGACAGCGGGGGATGGCTGGTTGCAGGTGCACCGGCAGACGGCGGCGTCGGTGGTGCAGCACATGGCGCTGGGAGTGGCGGGGCTGGGCTGCGAGGATGCCCTGACGCACCTGCTCAACTACGTGTGGCCCAACATCTTTGAGATGTCCCCCCACGTCGTCAATGCCGTCATGGGCGCCGTCGACGGCTGCCGCCTCGCCCTGGGCCCGGCCGTCATCCTCAACTACCTCCTCCAGGTGCTTTAAATACCCAGTCACCCTTTCAACTTTATAACGTCCCTTGAGAGCAATCGGCCTTTGCCCTGGCCCTGTCTGTATCATAGCCATATGTCTGCATGGCCATGCTAGCCAAGAAGTTCTGCAAATGGACTTCTGTGACTTCTTTGAGAAGTCTATTTTATGCGTTGAGGGCAATTCAATGAAGGCCATGAAGGGGCACTTTCTGTGGGATGGACGCTGAGACTGGAGTGGGTGCATGCAGGGGCTATTCCACCCGGCAAGGAAGGTGAGGGAGGTGTACTGGCGCCTCTACAACAGCCTGTACATTGGCGCGCAGGACGCCTTGGTGGCGTGCTACCCGCGGCTGGAGAATGACGGCATCAACCCTTACGCCAGACAAGAGCTGGACATATTCATTTAGACTCTGCGGGCGTCTGCATGTGTCTTTCCATACCCGTTTGAAATTCTTGTTGCTGCAGTCACCAGGGTCGTTGCACGTGTGATGACTGGGCAAGCCTGGCCTTGCAATCCATATAGCGGGTTTTCCTGGGGCTGTGGCGGCGTGTGTACAATATCTTCTGAACTGAGTGTGGTTGCTTGGTCATGGGAAGAGTAGCAGGTCAAAGGTAAGGTTTAGGTTGAGCCCTGCTGGCAAGGAAGGTGCTTTCAACAAGCAAATCAACTGGCTCACAAACGTGACATTGGCCGGCGAGGCATACTGCTGTTTTCAAGAGATGTAAGCACAGTTTTCTGGAACAATGTGACGTAGTGTAAGGTTGCTCGAGCCTCCTAGCGTCTCGAAGGACATCGCTGGCGAGCAGTGGTTGCACTGGGTAGAACAGCTGTATCTGAAAATCACTGCTACATTTGTATGGTATTACATGGCGTCACCTCTCTTGCCCAAGCAACCTTGCTGTTCCTTTCATCCTACCAGACCTGGGGTTAGTAGCTTAACCCCAAGGACCTGGACAGAGGGGTTAGAGAGTGGATCTCCCGTTGGGCATCGAGGTTACTGATCGCTTCGAGCAGTCGTGCGTTCGTCTGGAGTTCTCTTCACAACGGAGTGACAATATTCATGACCTGCAAAGCGACAAATTGGAATGGTAAGGCCAGGAAACTAGATCGCTCGGCTGGACAGCAGGGCGGGGGTGGGTTGCTAGAAACAGCCCTTCTGCATTGCTAGCCAACGATACTTAGCATGAGATGTGAGGGAATCGCGAAAGTTCTTGGGGAAAGATGACTTCAACAAGATATCATAGAAATTTCATCGGGATCATCCGCATGCTGCAGTCATCACCAGCTAAGAACATCAAGATTGCCAGAGCAGTATAGCATCTGATGAGGCGGTACTGGGCAATTTTGCTGTTGCTAGCCTTTGCAACAGTGATCAATTGCCGGGAAAAGTCCCACAAACTTGGAGGGGGCGATGAGGACATCGCAGGGCCAATCGTGAAGAGTCACCGACTTGCGGTTGTACCAACTAGCTCTGCGAATCTCACGCTACTGGTTAATGGAACCATTGGCGAGGAGAAGAAGAAGACCATAGCACAGATCATTGATGAGGCATTGGAGCAGGAGTTTCCTGAGGAAAAGAAGGAGAAGATTGGGAAGAATTACAACGAGACAGCTCTGCAAGACGACGTACGCACCACTGTAACATCATTTTCCAACTCCCAAATGTCAATTTGATGAGATCAGCACTAGTTGAAATTGCTGTTGCCGTTGCACTATGCGATAAGCAATTGCAATGTCTTCTAGGGCTCTGAGACAAGCCGAAGCACTCTGTCTCCATCACCAAAGGGGACTGCCATCTGCGCAGGCAACCGTGGAGACAGTGATCAAGGTCAGCGGAAACAGGAAACAAGAACCAGAGCCCGTCCCAGAAGAGACGCCCGCTCCAGTATCAGCCTCCCCAGACGCGGAGCCCAACACCATCAACTCCATCATTCACCATTCCTGGGGCCATCTACATGACAGAAAGGCCATTCCTGAGGTGTGTGCCCTGCGAGGGCTTGCATGAGGAATGCCGCCTTGATTGCTGCAGTCCATGAAGCTTGGCTCAGAGATGAGGGACTGAAGCCTTGATGGGGGGTTTGAGCAAGTGTTGTTGCATGCAGGTCATGGCTCCGCCGCCAAAGCCGGCGACACCGGCTGCTGGCGCAGCCACCAAGGCAAAGCAAAGGGAACGCGCACGGATGGACGCCAATGTCGAGAAGGAGGTTGATCGCATCATTGACTCGCAGGACAACGAATACGTCCTGTCACGGCCCAAGTGCGGCTCCGATCCAACCCCTATCATCCGTCGTCCCCCGGCCCACCGCAACAGCGACAAGGCCTCCTGCATCTGCACAATGAGCTGATGAAGAGCAGTCCCAGAGGGCGAGAATAGATAAATGGTGGCCTGAAGGGGGAGGCCTTGGGTTGGTGCAGGGACGGAGCAATGGGGCTGACGCTGGATCCACAGCTCATCAGGGATTTGACGGTGCTCATAACATCCTCCACGATCGGCGGCATGCTGATGGAGGCAGTGCGGCAGCCCATCATCAACGGATTCTTCATTGCAGGGTCCATTGTGGGACCGGGCGGCCTCAAGCTCATCAAGGTGCTGCAGTGCATGCCTCGCTGCCTCAAGAGCCAGCCCCTGCATCCACAACACTCCTGTCATTTGCAAGTTGCCGTGTCGCATGCAAAAGAAAGGTTGAATGGGCGTTGTGGCGGCAATGAGCTCAAAACATGCGCTGGCATGGGGTGATGCTGCGCTCAGGAGCTTGATCTTAAGAGCCAGCCTCTGCATGCAAAGAATATATGGTGTCTCTGCACAGAGATGTTGCATGCAAGGGAAAGGTTGCATGCAGCTAGTGGCAGGGATGGCTCACAGCAGTGTGCTGATGGTATGGGTGGGTGCTGCGCGCAGGAGCTTGTGCAGGTGGAGTCGCTGGCGCAGGTGGGGGTGCAGCTGCTGCTGTTCACGCTGGGACTGGAGTTCAGCCTGTCAAAGCTCAGGGCTGTCAGGAGTGTGGCCCTGCTGGGTGGGCACCTCTATTCTTTCTGGGCCAGAATTGCAGTGCATAGCAACATGGCGTACTGATTGGATCAGTGGTAATTGTGGGCAATAAGGATGTCTTCCGAGCAGTTGGGTGCGCGCAGGGGGAATGGTGGAGATTTTTCTTTTCATTATAGCGGCAGGGGTGATAGCACATTTCATTGGGGCCTCTGTACACGAAGGGATTTTTGTGGGCGCACTGGTGCGTCTCAGCTATCCTGCAGCATGCACCCTTGTGCGTACCTGAATTGTTCTCACATGATCCGACACAGTTCTGATGAACTCATTTGTTGCAGGTTTCGATGTCGTCCACTTCAATTGTGATAAAGTGTCTCCATGACAGCAAATCGACGGGTTCGCCGCATGGTCAGATCACAATCGGCACCCTGATTCTGCAGGTGCGTTGTGTGCACAGTGCTCTTGCGCTGAAGATAGCAAGTCTATACTGTTTTGTGAAGGAACCCAAGAATGTCACTGGTGACGCGACATGGTTTGCCCTTGCAGGACTGCATGGTGGGCCTTCTGTTTGCCTTCATGCCGGTGCTGGCCAACAACAGGAGCGGTGGCGAGGTGGACCACTTTGATGTTCTGCGGCTGCTGTTCAGGTCCGTCCTGCTCCCGTCCCTGGAAGCTTACCTCGCAACTTTACAACGAAATTAACATCAAGAAGCCCTTGTTCCAGTGCATGTTATAAACATGCAGAATCGGCACCTTGAGTAAGGCCCTGTGCACAGCATTGCTTGTCATGCGCTGACTGGGCATGCATGGGGCTGGCTGTGCATGCATGGCGCTGACTGGGCATGCATGCGGCTGACTGTGCAGGGTGACGCTGTCACTGGGGTCTGGGTTGCTGGTGGCGGTGGTGGTGGCGCGAGCAGTGCTGCCGCCGGCAGTCAGGCTGCTGGCCAAGCACGCCTCCACAGAGCTCTACCAGCTCACGCTCATCTCCTTCTGCCTCTGCGCCTCCTGGCTCTCTGGCTACATGGTGCGTCCGGCACCATCCCAACTGCTGCTCTTCACTCAAAACTGCCAAATGTTGACATTGCCGCATAAGAGTCTATGACCTTGTCAAGGAAGCGGTGGCACAAAGCCATGTCGCACTGCTGCATGCATCGTCACTGACGCTGCTGATAATTGCAGCTGCCATCTGCCGCAGAAATGCATGCTAGATCATTGTAGCAACCCCTGGGCTCTAGACATCCCTGAGATGCTGCTGTGAAAAAAAGTGGTGCATGGATGATCGGTTGTGGAGTCTGAACAGTGCAACACTATATTCACAACGGAAGTAAGCAGCAGAAATTTATGCGTGAGGTGCTTCAAATCTCCTCGTAGACTGAAACACCTGGTATTTTCAGGGGTTGTCGACGGAGTTGGGGGCGTTTGTGGCGGGGGTGATGCTGAGCGCGACGGAGCAGCAGGAGAACGCGTTGCACCAGCTGGAGCACCTGAAGCAGTTCTTCCTCTCGCTCTTCATCTGCTCTACGGGCCTCATCATGTCGCCCACCTTCCTGGCCCAGCACCTGCGCGTCCTTGCCGGCGGCCTCGTCGTCACAGTGCTGGCCAAGACCATTCTGGTGCGCTGCCCTATTCACTGCTTCCGCCCTGGTGCCTGAGCCCACTGCATGCACCTTGCAGCTGCCCTCGCTGACAGGCATTGCCTGAGACCCTGATGCAACCTCAGGCAATGTACCAGCTAGGCATTCAAGCCGAAATGTCTCCCCGAGGTGTCACCAGACATGTGACAGGCTTCCCATAGCCCCAAGGGACAAAATGTTCATCCATTGCTGTTCGCAAACTGCCTCCCTTGAGATTAAAGAACCCATGTCGATATCATTCAAGATATGCATCTTACTTCTGTCATTTGAGCCAGGCGGAAGGAAGCCCAGTAGTTTTGATGGTGACAAAGCAGTCAAAGGACTGTGCATGTGATGTTTGGTGATGTCTGGTGTGCAGATCAGCGTGGTGGTGTATGCCTTCAAATACCCTGTGCGCACGGCGCTGGCGGTGGGCCTGAGCATGGCCCAGATCGGCGAATTTGCATTCGTGCTGCTGTCTGTCGCCAGCCAGCTGGGCCTCCTGCCCTACCAGGTCTACATGCTGCTCATGGGTGCGTCCCTGCCGATCGCATTGCTCATCAGCACACCTCTGTAAACGCATCCAGATGCTGACATGACTTGGATGTCCATGATTGTCATGCTGGCTTTCACCCAATGGCAATCCAAGCTTGTTTTGGGCGAGTTGAAGGACACTGAATCATTGCCCAAATGCATGGTAATGATGGAGGGTGTGCGGCGTGCGCAGGGATCACAGCGCTATCGCTGCTGGTGACGCCGTTCCTGATGCAGGCGGCGCGCCACATTCTGCGTGAGGGCCCAGACGGCGTCACTGCCTTGCCGACTGTAAGTCGCCCTGTAAGCCGTCGCCCCGTAAGCCGTCGCCCCTCCGTTTCTCTTTCCCCCTTCGCTTCTTTCCTTCTTTTCTTTTTCATTGTCCTGGCCTGCTGCGCTTAAGAGGGGCTGCCACTAAGTACAGAGCATTCCGTGGTGTTGCAATCGCCTCAGCGCTAATGTTCCTGCCATGTGATCTGCATCCTCAATATTTGGGTAAGTTCTACCGTGTTACGCATACACTGTGCCCGATTGCAAAAACTGGAGCCAGCAGGCTCATGTATGAGGTTTCTGCATGTGCCCAGGCCTGGGCGGCCAGAAGTCGGGTGGGCATAAACAAGAGGGCGGCCAGCGGCGAGTCGGTGCTGGACCCCTCCAGCGACAGCAGCCCCGGCAGCCCCAGCCCGCGCCTGGAACAGCGGCACCACAGCGTTTCCAAGCAGAGCGTATCCGCGCACGGCTCTGCCTACCCCAGTGAGGTCCAGCTGCAGCAGGCGCGCACCTGTCCCCCTCCCGCTCTAGCTTGGAAGTCCCCCATTTCTGGACATGTGGGACATGTGGCCATGTGCGTTAAAGAGAGAGAGAGAGAGAGAGAGAGAGTTTGTACATCTTTGCCAGCCAACAAGGCTACTTAGATGTGGGGATTGTGTGTGAAGTTGAGTGCTGAGTGTCAATCTGCAGACCGGTGGCTTAGCAGCTTGAGTGCCAGTATATGTGATCTTGCTGGTGGAAATATGCTAAGGATTCATCTGTGCGCTTCTGTTGACATCGTTGGGGTGTTCTGGCCATAATCCGTCCGTTGCCTGTTGCAGAGGTACCCATTCTTATGAGAAATGGAGAAGCCCACCAAGGAAGTGCTCAGAGGAAGACATGCAGATGGAAGCAAGTGTTGAGAAACGCTGTCGCAACAATAATACCCCAGTGCATTTGAAGAATATGAAAGGTGGGCACCTGAAGAGGCGACCGGGTCCTGGAGAGCCCTTGCACATGGCAGCGCAGAAGATCAGCACCATTCACTCCTGTAAATTCCTGATCAAATGAGGACTTGTGACCCACAGGATGACCTTCTATTGTGGTCAACCTTACATTGAATGTCTATCATATTGCCCAGCCTGAGACATTGTGTCATCGATGGTGGCCTCTTTCCATGAAGGTCTGTGTGCATGCGGCGTTTGGGAGACAGCGCCACATCCTGACTGTCGAGACTCCATCGAATGTAATCAGAAATGGATTGGTGTATCTGTTAGCAATAGTGCTGGGCAACATGCTGATGATATTGCAAGTGGGCAAAAGCTGCGCTTGCAAGCGGCTTGCCAGTGGCCACTGGCATATGCATGCCTCGACTGCTCATTTCGGAGGACCACATGCTGATCGCCAATCTCCTTCTACCGCCATCAAAAGCATGCCTGCACTCAAGGGAGAAATGGCAGACTTTGAATTCTTGTCGTGTGAGGAGGTGCCAAAATGGGCAATCTGAAGGGGAAGCTTCCCTTGGCCATCAGTCATCTGAGCAGAGCCCCTCCTCAATTCTATTTTCTCCCAACAGTTGTTAATTGAATTCAGATACAAGTTCCTGTGCCTTCGAGCTGCAATATATGTTTTGATTTGCCGACCGCCTACAGCAAGCGATGCAGCCCACTTTAGTAGAGATTATTGCTCTTCATAGTAAAGTAAAAAGACTCTGATTTAGTGCGATCGCCAATGTGTTATTCAGTAAGCTACATTGAGTAGCTACAAATTCCAATGGACGCCTCAGAACCCGAAGATCGGGTTGTACGCGAGCTAAATGTCTTCCTGTCCAATGGTCAACTGGGACAAAATACAAAGGTGCTTACTTGCGAAGAAACTTGGATCAGGAAATTTTGCCCCATTCTGCATGAGAGAAGACTTCAATTGACGCTCTGATTGGCCACAGCCAAGAGGGTCCAGTGGACTTTGAAGGGGGTGTCACTGCCTGAAGTGTGTCCTGTTTCCTGCAGCTCTGCCTCCTACAATTCCCGCTAAGGCCTCCCTGGCGGCCTTATGAGATGGATTACAACCGGAAGGTACACCAAGTCACATCTCGAACTTCCATGCATGCGCACTCATTGCATCATTGACTGTTCTATCGGGTGCCATGCCTCTACATTCTGGGTCGATGCTGCAGGTCCAGATGAAGCCTGTAGCGAAGCGCATGCAGATTGATGTGCCGCTGCACAAGGAAACAGACAACTACAATACAAATGCTGATGCCAGCCTGCAGCTGGACAAACTCCAGCTCAGCTCATCCGCTGTCGACATGCGCACATCCTATGCTGTGGCCTCCATCATGTGCGCTGCATTTCTAGCTCGACATTCTCACACATGTCATGCACTACCAGCAGCTCACGGCTACTGATTCTCACCAATGCGGTCTGTCATGTGCGCAAGGTTGGATATGCTACTCTAGCCTGCATTGAGTATAATACAGCTGGACCATTCATCTTGACGACAAGCAATGGGTGACGCAGAGGCGACAATGTGGTGCTGACACCATTGGACGAGGCCATAGCGCTACGCCCGAGCCTGGCCCATCTGGCGACGGCTCGGGCAGAGTCTGATCCCAGGAAAGGTGCAGCCAGCATGCAGGATGAGGACGAGAAGCCTTCTGAGCTGCAGCCCTTGACGGTGTGTCCGCTGGCCTGTTGTGAATCAGTATCTCCTGGCACCTGCCACACATGATTTTGTCTATCAAAGCAGGTCGTCCTGCTGTGTAGATGGACATGAGTACAGCATGACCGTCTGCTGCTCATGGAGAGGAGCCCTGTGTTAAGGGGCATGCAAAAGCGATGAATTGTAAGGCCATTACCGCAGACCTGCCAAGTGGCACAGCACGCAACCCTGAAGCAGCTTCCTCAGCGCTGTATGATCACGGTCTTTGCCCCTGCACGCAGGTGCAAGTGAAGCGGCGGGAGACGGAGCGGCAGGTGGAGATGCGAGTCAACAGCTACGCATACCTGCAAGGCATCGAAGCGGACGAGCCCTGGTTGGAATTGGACGCACATGCTCCCGACAGCGGCGCTGCACAGAGCGTGTGGTCCGCGCTGCACCGCACATTTGACGCCGACGTGCCCATGTCGCTCAGCCGCGAGGCGTATCTGGACGCCCTGCTGCCAGGTGAGGGCCCTCGCTGTGCGCTGTGCTTCTATCAAGTCCCCTGGCTCCGAGCATGGTAGGAGCTCCTCTGCACTCTTGCCACCCGGTGAAGTGCACAATACAATGTGGGTGTTCTGGGAACAAGCTAGGAATCCCATGAGCTTCAGCATATAGAGAGCTAACTCGTCTAGCAGGCCACCAGTGTGGCATGAAGGATTGCTAACTGGGGCTTTGCCTGCTTGACACTGAGAGACTTTGCCTTCTTATTTTGGTGCACCTGAGATCCTGCATGCCCCTTGAGAGGCTTGTGGGGTTCTGCAGGAACCGCATCAGTCCCTTATGATTATTTAAATGATTTCATGGCAACTTTTGCTGCGCATCCTGACTGATGAATGTCCAGAAAGGCGGTCTCAAAATACTTTTTATATGATGACTCAGGCCCTTCAGCCACCCAGGAGGCACTGTCAAGTGTTGAGGCTGCCTCGCCCACGAGGGCGGCAGCAGCCGCCAGGGCGCGCAGGGAGGAGCAGCCGCAGCCTTCCACAAGCAACCAGGCGCACATGGAAAGGCCCTTTGTACCGGCAAAGGCGGAGTCCATTAGCCGGGACACTCAAAAGGCCCTGGCAGACACTGTGGTTGCCTTCTGCAAATCCTACCCGCTTTTCAGCCAGGAGCAAATGAGGTGTGCTATCATCCTGCAGTGCGTCGGCACCGATCACGGTACTCTTAGCTGCAACCATATTCTTCGTAGCTCTGGCGTCCAGGCGGTCTGTCAGGTCTGGTAGCTGTGCGCGCATGCATGATCAGGTGAGTGCATGTGTGAATGGAAATGTGGTGGTAGGATTACTTCCTCCGCTGGGCAGGAAGACAGCCCCTCGCCACGCCTGCAAGGCTGTGTGCATGGATGCAGGGAGTTTTTGAGGAAGTACAAGAATGCTGGGGTCGCGCAAGGGCTGGCAGACTACCCAGTGGTGCAGCTGCGGGAGGCCATTGTGGCCACGGGGCTGGTGCTGCACTGCAAGGGGGTCTTCATCCAGGCCTTCACTGGCAACACCAGCTATGATCCCCTGCGCAGCCTTATCATCTCCCTGCTGCAGGTGCCGCTTATCTCCCTCTGATGCAGCGTACAGCTTGCGTGTGTGCTTACAGCGATGCTCTGGTCAAGTGGGAGCCTAATCAATCGAGGGGAGTTCACTTGCATTATTGTGAATGTTTTGAACACAAGTAGCTTTGACGACAACCAGTTTGCTGCAATGCAGGACAGCGACTTCTTGCGCAAGTCAGATGTGGCGGGTGCAGCAGCGGCTGCAGGGGTTGCGTTTGATGAAAAGATGTACAGTAAGGCCATGAAGGAGCTGTGTACATCCAAGGGCGGCATGTGGACCATCAAGAAGCGAGCAGAGTAGATCTTGGTCTTTTTAGATGCACAAATCAATGCTGTGCCATGTATGCATACACATCATGTGATGATCAGTGTACTGTATAAGCCCAAGGGCATATGACATTGCCGCTTAAAGATTTAGAACCCTTGTAAAGCAGTCTGCCATTGAGTGATTGCGTGCCTCAAGCAAGCTTCTAACCTTTACAGAGGCCACATCTTCCTGCCAAGTTTGATGTCAGTCAGAATCCCAAAGTCAATAGTATCAAAGCTCAGCAATGTTTGTTATGCTCCTAAGTTGATTTCAAAATTGCACCAGATTACCAGATCCATTGCTTGTCAATGTCATCGACTCCGAGCTGATCGTCATAGGCTTTGACTCATAGCCCTCCACTTAGAGGGAGATTGTGATCAGTACCATTTGAAGCGCAGCCTAAGTCAATATATGCAGCGATGCTCACAGTCTTTTCCCTCGCCCCTGACGGGAGGTTAACATGTTGTATCACATGCAGCATGCCTTCTAAAATTTGGCCATGCCACGTGCTAAAGTATCGTACATGATTTGTTCGAAAAGAATGACTGAAGGGCCAGTCAGGCGTCTTCCTTCTTGTCCTTGTCCTGGTCTTTCGGCTCTGTTGCAGTCTTCTCCTCCTTCTCTGCGCCTGTGTCTGCTGCATCCTCTGCAGCTGCAGGCTCAGCCTCCTCTTCCTCTTCTTCTGCGGGGGCACTTCCATTGGTGCCCTCCATCCAACTGGCCTGCACCACCTCTTTGACGCGCCGGTTGTACTCTTTCCTGCACACACCAAAGATGCCTTTCAGGACATGATCGATTGTCAGCTGGTCTGCAAGTAGAAGGTTGCAAGTTGATTGACAGGTCACAGCCTCATACTTTGGAATGCACACGCTCAGTGGCCAACAGCATGCATTGAAGAGCAAACGCTACATCACATTCATGCAGATTCTTACAGCATGAAATGAAGCCCGTAACATCGATATTCACCTGTTCTCGCTGTACAGCCGCGCAGCTTCTGAGTTGGCAGGGGAGTTTGGGTTGGGGTCACTCAGCAGAGACTGCAAGCACAGCATCACTTTCAATGAATGATCGACGCATGCAGCAGTTGCCGCAGAATACCTGGTCTGCTACAAGTAGTGCACAAGCTCAGTGTTGGGGGGCTGCACCTGAATAGAAGTTAGTATTGCGGACACGTCATAGATCGGGCTCCATTGGTTCTGAAGGATGTCCAGGCAAATGCCCCCGTCTGCGTACACTGCACGAAGAAAGCACACAGAGGATAAATCTATGCTTTGGGGGTCAACCTTGCAGACACCTGTTCCACAACACTGAAGGCCTACATGACAAGATGGACATACTTGAGGGCAGGAGGTTGCCACATACCGTTTGGGTGAAAGATGTTTGACACAAACTTGACAACAGGCGCCTTGTTGGGATACTCCTCAGTGAATTGCAGGCTCAGCTTGAACGTGCCTGCAAGACACACAGGACCTGAAGAACTCCAAATAAGCCAACTGTGCAGTGCGATAGCATAGCAGATATACTGCAGCAGACCACACACACTGCCAGATGTGCCGGCTGGGATCATTGTTGAATCTGAAGCGTACCACCATCCCAGGGTGTGTCTTCAGGTCCGAAAATGACTGCATTCCATAGCATGATATTGTCTAAGTTTGGAGAGCCATCAATGCCTTGAGGAGGATCTTGCTGCAGCCGCCGAAAGTCGCGCATCAAGCGCTGCAGATAAAAGACACAACTTAGCAGAAACAATTGCATGCAAGAGAAAAGTCAGACGAGTCAAGAGATCTACAATAACTCTGGCTGGAATTCAAGATCAGACCAACGTGCACGTCACCGATGCGGGCAATTTGTACATAGTGACGTTGAATTCACCTTCCTGGCGGGTGTAGACATCGCGGCGATTTCCCTGCCACTGTTGGCAGGCGATCAAAGCCTTTCAATACTAAATACCTTAACGACACCACGGAATATGATTGGTCACGTAGAATGTTTGATGTGCTATCAAAATAAATTACTATCAAAGATCCTTAGGGTGACTTAGAGAACTAAAGCAGAATGACTGCAGCAAGATGACTTCACAAAAGTAGTGTAAGCCTTTCAAACGATCTGCAATCTCTGCAATTTGGAGGTCTCAAAGACAGTAGCGTAAAACCTGCAGATTATCTTGTCCTCTGAGCTCGAAATGGAGTTGAATATCGTCCGTTGGACAGCGCTTGCAAGAAATGCCGTCGGAACAGTATGGCGGCGATCCTGCTTTTGCTCCGAGATAAATTTGTAGTTTGTAACCGTCCTGCTTTGTTTTCCAACGTCACTCCACTCTGGGATAGGAACAATCATGTGATGGCTTCAAGACTTGTTCAAGTCATGAGACAAGGTCCCTCCGCTCCCATTTAGAAATATACGTGGAACGCGTTCAGGGATTGCCGGCCGAACGGCTCTCCCTGAAACCAGATACGGATATTGAGGGGTGCATCTGCTTAGAGACTTCACAGCATATTAAATAATAATAGTCATACTGATCGGGTCTCGATAGCTGGTGGGTCCAACGTGAATCTCGGTGATAACAGTGCACCTTAGAGGGAGCAAAGTTGTTTATGGATACTAATGAGGAGTGGGATGCAGTGCTGTCGCAAAATAGGGAAGAAGAAATACGTAAATTTACAGTGAGTGCTTATTCCCCCTTTCTTATACCCCAGAGCCAAATGAAAGCTTGCTGTGCAAAAGGAATCCTTGGCCACTGGCCTCTGCTCAGGATCGGCCAGCTTTAATTTCCTCATTATTCAGGTTGCGGAGAACCTCTCCGACATTGAGCGAGCTCTTATCTACATAGACAGTGGGCATGCAGTGCAATTGCAGAATATTCTCGACAGGCAAGTTATCGGGGCTAGGCATCTTCAGCATATTAGTTTTTTTACCCACTTTCTGCGATCTGGTAGTAGCTTGGTCATATGAATTCTGTGGCGTGTCAATACAGCTTGCCAGACCTGGTGAGGAACAATGGCTGGAGTGCCTTCCAAACAGTCGTGCCACGCCTCGTCAGGCAGCTGCTCACCTTGGAACCTGATGCTCAGGTTCTTCCTTGCTCCGTCCTCATTGATTTTGAAAGTACTCAACCTGACATGGAACACCTAGAAGCAGACTCTTGATGCCCTTTTTCCAGGTGGGCATGGCACGGGCGTTGGCCCTCCTTGCGGCTGAGAAAAGTTTGGCCCCTGCAGACCTCGCCGACTACTTGCTACCTGTGGCCTTCACCAACATGTGCCTGCCTTCATCTGAGGAGGCACGCTGCATCTTCGCAACATTTGCCACTGTTCAGAATACTACTGACATCCCCTCTCTTCAGTTAGCGAGCTTGGCTGCTACATTCCTGCAAATACCAACATAACAAACATGACTACAGTGGTTCACACAACAAATATTCTGTGCAAATTTCTGGGTGCGTTGCTTGCAGGTGGTTGACGCATGGGTGCGGGTGGCAGTTGCTGTCATTCCACAGATGGAGCGTGCAGCCGTCAACAGCAGAGTGGTGCCGTTTGCTCTGGCCAGGGCGCAGGCTCACGGGCAGATGACGCTGGGGCGCCTGATGTGCTGCGCCCTCCTCGGAGCCGCTGCAGTCAAGCTGAGCAGGGAGGACATCGAGCTGCAGTTCCTGCACAAAGCAGTGGCTCTGTGCCAGGTCCGCCTTTTGGCGCCCCTGCTTGCCCTCCTCTTGATTCTGCACGTCCCTAAGCATGCACTGGTCTATAAATTGCTTACATCCCAAGTTGCTGATCCACATTGTGTGATCCACATTGCATGACCCACAGGATTTGAAGTGCTCAGCAGCATCTGCTTGGGTGACAGTACAAATCTGTGCAGCTATGCCTCTTTGACAGAATGCCGACCCACGTGCTCTCAAAATTACTGCCAGTGCATAGCCGCAAAATAGAAGGGAAACGTTGAGATGTTGCTGCAACACACCTATGTTTGGATGAGATGATCTGCGGGGTTACTGAGTGGTGGTTGGGGGGCCTGCCCCCCACACCCAGGAAATGCTGGGCTCCAGGGTAACCAAACTAAACTTGATATTTGGGTCTCGTATGCTGCGCGTCATGATAATAGTAATGGTTGCCGCAGGACACGGACAAGCTGGTGCGGCAGTGCATGTGCGAGCAGCTGCCGGCGCTGGCGCTGTCCCTCGGCCGCGAGCCGTGCGCGGACGTGATCCTGCCGGAGGTGCTCGAGCTGGCGGAGGACGAGGAGAGGGCGGTGCGTTGCGCCGCGATCCGCGCGCTAGGCTGCGTGCTGCACCTTCTGCCGGGGGATCTGCGGCGGTCGAGGGCGTTCCCTTTCGTGCGCGCGCTCTGCGCGGCCGCCGACATCAGCGCCGAGGTGCAGCGCTGCGTCGCGCGGCTCTTCTGCGGCCAGCTCATGCAGGCGCGGCGCTATCTCTGTGTTGGGGGTTATTCGCAACATACGATGGGTGACCTGCAGATGTAGCCACTCCAAGGGCTTGCTTTATTGTTGGGCCCGTCTGAATGCCTGTCGGGGACAGTCGGAGGTTGTCTTCATGTCTTCTGAGAGAGCGGTACTAGTCTGAAAGCATGAGTGATGTTGATGTGAGCCAGCGTGTTGATTAATTTGCGGAGAGCAAACACCGGCAGCCTGGGTTTCAAGAGCTGCAAAGGGTGAAGAATCCAGTAATGTGCACAGACGCAGGAGGGGAGTCTCAATATTTTTGCTCAGCCGCAGCAGAGAAAAGTGGACGAGACCCAAAAGCTCAGTGGTATTTGTTCGAGGCGGCGTTTGAGAGTTGTAGAGGTCCGCATACAGGTGGCGGCAGACATGGACAGCGAGAGCGATGTGGTGATGCTGCTAGCGGCTTTCAGGAGCCTGGCTGCTGCGAAGGACGTCCAGTGCCGTGCGTGCTGCGCTGCCGCCCTCTCCACTGTCCTGCGAGCAGCAACCCCCAGAAGGTGCGCCTCCCACCCATTTTTACTCAGACGTAATCTAGGATTTCCCAATGCAATTTTACACAATAAATGTCAAAATTTTCTAATGGGTGGGCTCCATTTGTCTGGCAACAAATTAGGACAGCCGTCATTGCAAAGCACATGCATGCATCTTTGAAGAGCATGCGCCTCGGCGTAATTGCAAAGGATTTGCAATTGAAGCGGTTCACTGTGGGTGCAGGTACTCGACGCATCTACACGGAGCGCTGACAGCACTGATTGGAGACACGGAAGTTGAGGTCAGGTCGCAGATGGCTGCTGGCTTTCACGAGTGCACGTTGCTCCTGGGCCGGGACCGCTGCGTGCAGTACATGAGAAGGTGCTCAGCCTCTCGCCAAGGGCATCACTGTAAATGCAAAGACTGTGCATGCTTGTGGCCAGTGGCATTTCTAGCATATTTCAACATATTGACGTGGCGGTATTAAGGGGTTCATGTTGTTCTTCTGGGCGCCTAAAAATTTAAAATTGACGGTTTAGCGCCACTAAAAACAAATTGCTTGTGGTACTCCATCCTTGTGAATAGCTGCAGGGAGGAGATTTTCAGAGATGGGAGTGTGATGGAAGCAGGCCGCTGCTGCACCTGTTGGGGGATGGAAGCGCAGCGGTGCGCGAGGCGGCTGTGCGGCAGCTGCCGGGGACTCTGGAGCTGTTTGCGGCGCCAGGTGGTGCTGATGATGCGCGCGCTGGTGCTGAGCTGGCGCAAGCGCTGGTGAGCCTGGACGCCAGCCTCGGCCTGGACTGGCGCTCGCAGGAGGCCATGCTGCTCTCCTTCCCAGCCCTAGCCCAAGTAAAACCTCCAATCCCTGATTAGTGATTCCTTGCCCCTACCAAGCAAATCTCACAAGCACTGTCAAGTCTCCTGTAAGCCAGCATGATCAGTGTCCAAGTCATGTAAGCTACCACAGTGGTGTCGATGACACCGTCTGAAAAATGTATGCAAGCTCATGAGAAACAGAGCAATAGGAAGTCAAGCATGCACCTGGTGAGTAATGTAGCGTTTAAAGATGATGATGGTCAATGCAGATTCTGAGTGGCGACCAGATATACGAGCGCTTTCTGCCGATCACGCTGCGGCACATGGCGGGCGGCGCCGCGCCGATGCGCGCGGCCGCTGCTGGGGCTGCAGTGGCGTTCCTGCGCTGCCTGCGCAAGCCATACCAGCGCACCGAGCTCCTGGTGCGGCTCCTGCGCGAATTTGCACGCGGCCGATCTTGCTCCCACCGCCTTCTCTTTGTGGATGTGTGCCACGCGCTCCTCAGGCTATTCAGCGCCAGGTTTGGCTCTCGACAAATCTTTGTGCTGAGACAAAGACTAAAATTGCCCTTCCTCCTCTGAGCACTTCAACATCAATGCATGCATGCAAAAATCCTTTGTGTTATATGGCACACAGTTGAAAATCACTAGCATTCCATACGGGCTGAACTGTCGGGCTTGAGACTGATGGATTTGTTGAATGTTGCCATCTTTGCTGTGCCTGGAGGGCATGGATTGCTGCATGGGTTGAGAAGCTTAAAAGTCGAGACCTTTTGCAACGGCCTGCTGCTGAGTGGGATTGCAGGTTCTTCAAGGCCCACGCGCTGAACCCGGTGCTGGAGCTTCTGTCAGACAGCGTGGTGGGCGTGCGGCTGCGCGCGGCCACCCTTCTCCCGTTGATAAGGCAGATTCTGCTGCTGCCGAGCAACGCGGAGGCGGCTGCTCGGCTAGACGCGGCTACAACCGCGCTGCAGAGCGATGTCGACCGGGACGTGCGATTGGAGGTCGGCAGGGCGCTAGAGCAGATTCAGGGCACAGGGAACGCCTCCAGCGCGTGGCGGGAGGAGGACGGCAGGAAAGAGGAGGAGGAGGCCGACATGCACTTCATCCCCGAGGAGATAGAGAGGTAGGGCAGGTTTGTTTTGTGCAAATCTGCGTGGTTTTCCTGGCCTGGCAAATTCACGTCTCTTGCGCTGCCGATCGGATATATATATACCCCCGTGAAGGTCTGTTCTCAATAAACCAAGACGAGCAATGGCACATTGTCAGCAAGCTAGGCTGTTTTGTTGAGGCCAGACACTGCAACAGCAGATGCCTTGGTGATATGCTGTGTGCGGTCAGGCTGCATAACGAGGACACACCGGAAAAGCGCCGGCTTGCGGCGGCGGCCGCAACGGCGGCGTCGGCCCGGCGCGGCCGGCCGGCCAACGGAGCGTCCGATGCTCTTGCGCGCGCTGCCGGGCGGCTGCAGCAGGGCCAATCTGGCGGCGAGCCCTGCCTCAGCAGCAGCACAAGCTTCAAGCGAGCCGCGGATGCTGGTGCACCTGTATGCGCGCAGCCACCAGGCAGCGGCCAAGCTGGACCTGCAACTGGAGCACTAAGCGGCCTGGAAGCGGCCAGCGCTGGAGGCTCAAAGCCGGCGAAGCCTGCTGTGCTGGCGTCTGCCAAGGGCAAGGGCAGCGATGCTGCCAGGTGCGGGTTACATCAATAACATCACAAGAGAAAGTGTAACTGTAAGAAATGGTTGGCATGCATGAGTACCACAGAATCTTCATGAAATGAGACTTCTCTGCGCAGGCTTGCTGCCAGGTTGGCAAAGCTGACCGTTGAGGCAGATACACAGCTCACGCGCACAAGAGGAAGCTCACCGCAGCCGCCCCCCTCAGATGTAGCTGCAGTCAAGACATCGCCTCCAGCCACGGCTTCCAGGGCTATGGCAAGCAATGCATCTGCACCTGTGGCCTCCACCATGCCCAAAAGGTATGCATTGGTGCGACCAAGTCCAAATGCATATTCGGCAGAACTCAATGCTGTGGCCGCATCTTCTGGCATATCTGGGTGTGGCATGACGAGTCTGGCTCTTGCACTGCAGGTTTCCGGCTTCACCAACTGCCAGAAGTACTTCACCGACTGGCAGAAGTGGTCAGTTGTTCTGATGCGCATCTGAATATTTCTTGTTTTTTTGAGGGGGCTCGCCGTTTGTTGACGACTACTCATCCACATGCTTGAGCCCGTATATACGATTACAATTGTGGTGGGAATGTGGAAACATGGGCAAAGCCGCGATGAAGATGTCAGACACTGTAGACACCTGATAAGAATTGGCAAGATCCGGACTGGCTACTGTTGCCTTCAATTGCCAACTTGACTTCTGCCAATGCCAATTATAATAAGTTTGGAGGATGGTTTCCATGCCTGATAAAGTGCAATGCAGGTGGGACATACACATGGACTTCCAAGCATCAGTACATTACACAGGAAGCAGGCCATGCACACATCTAGCTAGCTATAGCTGTGGCCGCATGGCAAAGATGCTCAAAAGCACTTGCATATAATTGCCAAACTGCTGGAAGTACATCACATATGACTGGATACAGCACAATGCCACCATGGCGACATGCCAAAATTGTCTTTCATAGCTCAACAGAGGGGAGTCCTTCCCAACACAATGGTCCAATAGCTTCCAACGACAGCCCAGATCCCAGGACTCACAAAACCACAGCATGCAAATAAATAGAAACAGCCTTGCGACTCCACATCGATATTTTCAAACACCAGACTGCTGTGTCACACAGCACACACACTGTCACAAAGGAAGGAACTAAGGAGCCCTGAAACATGCCCACGCAATGTACAAGTACCTCAGACAATAGTAAAAGAGAAGTGCAGGGACACCTTACGTCCCTGAACCCATCTATCCACGCTACTTTTTCTGGCGTTCATTGCACCACAGCTGCTGCCGGCTGAAGTGCTGCTCCTGCGGCCTGAAGGCTCTCAGGTCCGGCAGGCGGCCCATTCTCCCCGATGACCGCAGGCTGATTCTCTGTCTTGGGAGCCTGCATAGCACACCGCATAATTTTACAGTTGTGCCACTGTGAGGAATAAAGACTTAGCAGCAGCCCTTTGCGAAAGGCCGCAGTAACAAACGTGGCATGCACGAACAAATCTTTTAATCTGCTGCTCAGAATCAGTACAGCAAGTCTGGTTTAGAGTGTCAATGAACACACAAGCATGCTCAATCACACACCTCTGGCGGCTGTGGCGGGGTGGCCTCAGTTGTAGCTGGAGCCTTGTCTGCAAGCCCATACTGCCCGCTGAGCTGCGCATCCTGCCAGGCGGGGTGAGCTGGTGGCCCACTGGGCTGAGCCTGCTCTGCAGCAGGCTGTGCATAGCTGGGCTGCTCTGATCGTGCTCTGGTCTCTGGTGCAGCAGCGGGCGCAGGCTGCTCCACCGGCGGCGGTGTGGGGCTGGGGCTGGCCTGAGAGGAGCTCCTCTGCTGCATCTGCTACACACAAGCCAACTTGGTTCAACCAAACTCCGTGCAGAACACCACGCTCATGAAGTTTCCAGGTGCGAATACATCTGTCGAGCGCTCAACACAAAGCCCATATTTGGATTGCACGCAAGCCTCATGTGCAAGTGCACGCATGGCAGGGGCAGCAGCTCACCCCGGCTGATGTCATAATGACCAAAAGAATAGCAAATGGTTGCTGAGAGAGTGCAGAAGGACAGAGCACGAGCAGGAGGGAGGTTGCGCACCTCAGCGCTGTGCTGCAGCTGCATGGCGAGCTGGCCGGACATCTGGCTGGCAATCTGGGCGGCCACCTGCGGCGTCATCTGCAGCGCCAGGCTGGGCTGCGCCGCCAGAGCCGACAGGTTCCCCTGCACCCATGCCCAGCCAAGTCAAGAAATCAGCTTCTCTTGTGCATTTCAGCAAGCAAAGACATGCACTCCTGCAGGCCTTACAAGGAATTCTTCCTTGCGTTGCAGCACTAGAGAGAGCCTCCAAAGGCCTCCCAGGGATGGGCTTCAAGGTGCTTCACACAAGGGGCCCACCTGCAGCTGGGAGGCGGGGAAGTGGCCGAAGAGGCCGGCGGCTGCGGCGGGGTTGGTGTGGCTGAGGGCGAGCGCGGCTGAGACGCTGCCCTGCAGCTGCTGCTGCCCCTGCGCTGCCAGGGCGGCCAGCACCCAGTGCGTCTGCTGCTGGCTCAGACCCATGTCTGGCGGCGGCAGGCTGTACTGCAGCCCCGCCAGTACCTGCACACCGCCACACAGCGGCTTATGTCGGGCACTTTTATCAACTGTTTATCAACATCTTGCAGAAGCCCCAGAAGCTTTGAACCATTCGCGTGTGCATTGGGCCGTGGGAAGAGAAATGCAAGGTTCTCAAACAAAGACAACCTCCTGATGGTCGACCAATGCCCGTGGCATACACCAGCAACCACATCAATGGCCGGAAAATAAATACTGCGTATCTGCTGTCCCAGAATCATATTTTATGCAAGGTCTGTGAGTGTCAGAGCAAGGCTACATACCTGCGGCAGGCTGCCGGAGAGGCCGCCAGAGAAGCCGTTGGTGGCGGCAGCCCCGAGCGCGCCGTTGCCGCCGGCCTGCACAGGCAGCTGCGCGGCAGCCGTGGCGAAGGACGAGACGCCGTTGGAGACAGGCGCGCCGGCGCCGGCTCCCCCGCAGAACTCGGCCTGCAGCGTCACCAGCGACCGCTCCGGCACCCGCGCCATCTCCGGATAAGGCTTGCCCTCCTACACACACAATAAATCACATAATGAGACCTCCTCCTACATACCTGAATTAACCCCAGTGCCGAAACCCTGATCTGTCATCTGCTGCCACCTCAACGACCACATCCACCTCCTTTCGCACTTCCCACCTTGGGGCACCGACTTGTAGTATACCCAGCCACTCTTCATCACTGTGCGGGTTCTTTCATCATGGTGATTGTTGTATTGATAAGATTGTCGGTAAATTTCAAGGTGGCTGTTGTGTGCACGTACAGCCGGGGAGCTGTCAGGTGGCTGTTTCATGTTCAGGCTGTCGCGGGAATGTCAGCTGGCTCTTCTGTGGTACAACAGCCAGGGAATGGTGAGAAGAAGGGCGCGCGCCTTGAGGCAGCAGGAGGGGCAGCGGAAGTCTGGGGGCGCCACGTCTTCGTCGTCCTCCTCGTCGCCGGGCGGGCGCAGGCCGACGCAGTCGTAGTGGAACCAGTCCTGGCAGTAGTCGCATGCCAGCATCGGCCGGTCCTCGTTGTACGGCAGCTTGCACAGGCACCACAGCTTTGTCGCCTCCTGCGCACCACCATTGCACACACCTTCAGGCTCTTACCTACCCTGTGGTACACCTGTTACCTCACAAGCTGCCAAGACAACGCTTGCAAGAAGCAACCTGTGTCCCTCACTAGCGAGCTCTAAGTATTTTCTTAGAACACGCAAGTCGAGGAAACAGATTGTTCCCGGCAAGGGGTACCAATCTCGACTAAGAACCGCCCGCGCATGCATGGAGCAGGTGCGGTATTGCAGGAGCTGGTACTAAGCAGCAGGCGCACCTTGAGGCGCTCCAGGTCCTTGGTGACGTTGCAGGACAGGCGGTCGGCGTCGGCGGCGAGGGCCTCGGCGCTGCGAAGGGCGGCGTCCAGCGCGGCCTGGTCTTTGGAGGGGTTGCCCAGGTCGGCGATGACCAGGCGGCAGCGCTCCAGCCACGACTTGGCGCCGGCCGCGCGGTAGCCAAGCGCGCTGCCGATCAGGTCGCGCGTCAGCACCAGCCCAAACCCCTCCGCCTCCCTCACCAGCTTGCACAGCGTGTCCGCTGCACACCGCACACGCAGGCGGGGTCAGCAAATGGCATATGCGCCTCAGCAACCTCAGCACCACTGAACATTCGAGGGATGCCACTGAGTGTCATGTCTAAATTGACACCCACACCTCCCGAGAAGAGGTCTCCACAAGATAGGTGCACGAGCATCCCAAGGTGCTTGCTAGGTAAATGCATGCAAGCAGGGCCGTGTGATCTGAGGAGGGTAAAGACAGGTGTGGGCAGGGGGCACCTGTGGTCTTGGAGGGCGAGCGCAAGGCTTGCTCCGCGGCCGTGCGCCATCGCTCGGCGCGCAGCGCCGTCAGCACTCGGACGCCCAGCTCGCCCATCTCCACCTCCATGCTCAACCCGCTCTTTGCCAGCTGCGCACAACCCATCAAACCCCTTCATGTCCTCGCTCCAACTGTTGGATGGCACAGAAATGTGCCGTGTGGAAATCACAGGGCTTCCAAGAGATGCCAAGGGAAGAGAGGGATGGGGGAATACCTGGCTCAGCATCGACACGCGCAGCCGGCCCTGAGGCTTGGTGTCGGCAGGCAGCGTGCCGGGCGGGTGGTTGTCCGGCAGCACGCTGGACTGCTCATGCGCGCGCACCGCCAGATCCACAGCAGTCTGGAGGCAAGCAGACACATCCATTTGTCAGTCCCTGGCAACATCTCCCTACACATGATGCGCTTGCGCCGTCGCAACATATGCCACTGTTGTTGGCAAAACCTGAGACGGCATGTTGTAAGTATGGAGGAGAGCCCCTGCACGGGAAGAGGAAGGTAAGTTGAGCTGACCTGCCACCGGTCGAAGCAGCTGAGGATGCGCGCCATGGTGGCCTGCTCGGGCATCACGCACGGCAGAGCTGCCGCCTCCTGGATCAGCTGCGCCAGCGTGGCACGGTCCGGACGCCTGCAGCAGATCGACACAGAAGACACTGTGAGCACTTGGCAGCCTCATGAATTCTCCAACAGCAAATACAACTGTGCGCATAATGCCTCCTGAACCTCCTACAGTACAGTACCATGCAGTATCGAAATGGGTGTCAGTGAGGATGGAGCAGTGCTCACCGGGTGCGGCGGGTGCGGCCGATGGCGGCATCCAGGTCGGTCGGCTGGTTCTTGAGCGCCATGCAGAGCGGGCAGGAGTACTTCTTGAGACTTTTTGCCGCGCCCTGGAGAGCAACATACACAAAACCACATCAGCTACCCTGCAGCCAGTCTCTCCAAACCAACTCATTACTTTCCTGTGAAGGGCTGCTATGTAGGCCTGTCCACACATGGCAACATAAAGCCACCCCACCTCGTCCTAGCACTTCTGTGATCTCCACTGTCACGCATCTGATTGAAGTGTCAAGAGCAAGCACTGCAGGCAACACACGACGCAGTAAAAGGCTGGTCGGGGCGTGCCTGTGTGAGGCCCATGCACTTGAGGTGGTACCACTCGTTGCACAGGTCGCACTCGATCATGGCCGTGTCCACGTTGTAGGGCTGCTGGCAGACGCAGAAGAGCTCGTGTTCGTTCTCCACATACACCTCCTCCTCGGGGGACATCTCCTCCTGCTGCATGGCCTTGGCCGTGCGCCGGCGCCTGCCGTCCGCGACCGCCTCCCTTTCCTCTGCGGAGGGCGGACTCGGCGTGGACACGTGCTTCTGCTGCTGCGTGGCCGACTGCTGATTCTGCCAGTACAGCCTCTTCTCGTCCTGCACAGCACGTTCAGCAGCGTGAGGAGCCTCTTAAATGCTGGTGTTCTGGGCTCTGGCGCAGTGCAAGCCAATCCGAGAAAACCAGGCTTCTCTGAACGAGACGCCAGCACCATAGATCAGACCCAAGAACGCACAATCCATCAGGTGGGTAGTGTGTTCTGGGTATCTGTTCTGCAGTGCTGGCGTCCCGTACAAAGAATGCAGGAGGGATGAGGGAAGGGGGTTGCAGGGGCAGCGCACCGTGACGCGCATGGTCAGCTGCTCGAGGGCGCGGTCGATGGAGGAGGCGAGCCAGGAGAGGCACTTGGACAGCTTCTGGCCGCTGTTGCGCTTGGCCATGGCCCGCCGCGCGCGCTCCTGCCACCCCTCCGCGGCGGCCACCGCCTCCAGCACCGCCCCGGACATCGGCGACACTATCGGCAGCTCCGCCGCCCCGTCAGCCAGCGCCGCCAGCTCAGCGTAGCTCGGCTTCTCTCCACCTGCTTGCAATCACTCAAAGTCAACCACCCAGTGCTCATTCTCATCACAAAAACAGCACACTGCAGGCAGGCTCTCTTGCCTTCTATACTGGGCATAATCAATACAGGGCACATCTGGAGTGCGCCTAGGATGGAACGGCGCACCGACCAGGTGGTCTCGAGCCTCTGGAAGAACCACAGAGTCAAAAGCAATCAAGGCAGACAGCCGTGCAAACAGAGGGGGGTGAACGCACCGGAGCGCAGGGCGCGGGCGGCGCGGACATTCCAGGCGCGGGCGGCGGACATGGCGGAGATGAGCTTGGGCAGGCCCTTGAGCTGCAGGCCCAGCGCCTTGCCCTCCTCCAGCAGCGCGCCCACCTCCTCCATGCTCAGCTCCACCGCCTCGCCTGCCCCAGCCTGCACACACCACAATGCACCCTCTCAGTCAACACCGCCCCCTCCTCATAAACAAAGAGGACGGCAGTAGGCCTGAAGAATGTGACACCTACACTCTTCAGTGTACCAAATGTACCAGTACTTAGCTGATTGCGCACCGTGCTGCGCACACCATGAGGTGCGCACTATAGGCACCGTCCGCCAATTAGTGGTTGCATAGAGCACCCATCACAGAGGCCAACTGGCTCCGGAACTCTACTCTAATAGAGTAATGAAACAGTGACAGGCTTGAGAAAGTGCGCACCCGCTTGGGGTTGAGCACTGCAGCGCAGCGGGCCTCCCAGTCCTCTCCATTTTGCACGATCTCCTCAAGCCTGCCTCGCAGCTCCACGTCCACCGGCAGGTCCTCTGCCTCGGCCGCCAGTGCCGCCGCCTGCGCCAGCGTTGGCTGGGAGCCCCGCCTCCGCGCTACCTCGCTGGCCTCCTCGTCTGCCGCAGCTCTCTCATCCGCCAGGAACCTGCAGTGTAGAGTTTCTAAGTCAGCTCTCACCTTCTGCAACCCTGCCCTGTCACTTAAGGCTCTATTTTGGTAATGTGTCGATAACCCTCATATCATGTCAGCCGCCACTTCTCCGATCAACTGCAGTGTCAGGGCCAAGAACGAGCATCAGAACCATGTATAGACTGTGGGAAGAAAGCACCTTTCAGCGGCTTTGGTGGCAGGAGACCGCAGCTGTGTCTGCGCGCTCTGCGGCTGTGGTGCAGCAGGTGATGCCAATCCTGGTGCTGCTGCAGAAGACATGATATTACCGCGGTCAGGCAAACAGAGGAGGTACTGCCTTTGACAAGAAATGCACAAACCGGATGTACAAGAGCCACACAAAAAAGGCAGGGCTGATAGGTTCCATAAGAGCTTTTACAACATGATGTGGGCCACTACCAGGGTCAGCAGATGCAGGTCTTGGGGCGATGGCATCCAGCATGGCAGCGTCTGCCTCCTCGTCACCGTCACCCAGCAAAGCCTGCGTCCAGGGCCCGCTGATGGCCGCTGGCGCTCCCTGCGCCAGCCCATCTGCAGCTTGCCTGCCGGAAGACTCCTCCAAGCCCGCCATCAGGTCCTCAATCGTCACCTGCAAATCCACACATCTCCTTAAATCACAAGAAATCCATGAAAACTTGTCATGCATTTCTGCAGAAAAATAAATATGAAAAGCCACACCAAAGTCTGTGCATGTCATATCTCAGTGTGAGGTTTATGAGGGATAGAAACAAAGGGAATCGAGGGACTTGCCTTGCCGTTCGGCCCAAGCTTCATGGGGGAGACCTTGGTGAATATAGCTGAGCCAGCAACGCCTTCCAAGCCACCAGTGACGCCGACGACTCTGGCAGGCGTGGCCGGCGGCACCTGCTGTGCTGCTCTGCCTGACGGCTCCGGCCGCTCTGCAGCCACTGCTTCATCTGCCTGGCTGGGCGCCGGCAGCTCCCCTGCCTCTGCCATGACCACATTTGTGCCACTAGCCGGCTGCTCAGGAAGCGCAGACGATTCAACAGAGGGCCCAACAGCCGGCTGGGCTCCTTCTGTGGCTGCTGCGCTCCCAGGAGTTTCCTCCTGAGGAGCGCCACTCCCATGCTCTGCTGCAGCAGCCGGGAGCGGCTGAGGCGGCGGGAGCGCGGGTGCGGCAGCAGAGGCTTGTGCCGACTCCGGCGCAGCGGCGGAGTCGGCTGCGGCGGGTGGCGGCTGAGCGTGCGCCGATGCAGAGGCCGGGGCGAGGCAGGCGGGTGCCGGGGTGGATGGCAGGGGTAGCTGCGGCGCGGGGGCGGGCTCGGTGGCCGTCAGCAGGACGCGCGCTCGGGCCGCCCACTGGAGCGCGGCCAGCCGGTCCCGGGCGGTGCTGAGCTCCAGCATGAGCAGGCCTACGTCCAAGCCCTTCTCCACCAGATCCTGCATTATGGCAGCATGCTTTTAAGTCTTCTTCAAGCCTCAGCAGCTCTTCACACCTTGTCATGACAAGGGACGGTGCACAGATGAAAGAACCACATGCATAATGCTCACCGGCCGCTGTCTTCGCTCTGCTCAGCCGAAAAGCAAGCACTGTTCAATTTATCATGCAGGCTCCTCACAGCAAACAAATAGAATGCACCGACTGACCTCCAGAATGGGGCCGTGCTCTTCAGTCGGGGTCTCTGCAGTGGAGAGGTGCTTCTGCGCCTCAGCAATCCAGGAGAGTGCCAGCTCGTGCCTGGCCTTCAGCTCTGTCGCTTCTGGCAACTCCACCGACATTTCCTCATATGTTGCCAAGAGCTTCCCCACCTGCACCCGCAAACCTCTGCTCCTTCAGGCTTATCCCATATCAAGGGTTCCACCATGCAAATCTCACCACATCACAAAGCAGGATACCGTAGTCAGCACCATATTTCCCGCATTAAATAATTAAGGAAAAGGGTCGAAAGTTAAGACCCTAAAATGCAAAATATAAACCCTATGGCAATTTTGAGACCAGCTTTAGTAAGCTCTCGCTGAGCCCGACCTGGTGATAATGGAATGATCATTTCAAGGAAGAAAAGAGTCCTAAAAACAGGTCCAAGCATTTCACGCTTTTGAGGGGTGCGGGAATTATGATGCTGACTACGGTATGCTGCTATCAGGTCATGTCTGAAGTGCTGTTGGATGGAAGTATGTTCACCCGCTCCCCTGCTCTGGTGCAGATGATCTTTCCGCCCATGGATTCCAATCTCTCAAAAGACCCCCTGACCGAGCCAGGCTTTTCCATGCATCCCCTTGCCTTAGTACATGCCTCAGCAGGTAAAGCTGGTAGTTTTGAGTCCAGGGATTACACATGCAGTGGGATTGACGGCAGGCTTGCCTGTGCAAGGGGAGGCCGTCTGGAGTAGGGCGAAGTGGCACTCGAGGGTGAAGATGCAGCAGCGGCAGCTTTGGCCCAGGCCTGTGCATTGTTGAGGGCGGTGTTTACTTGCGCCAGGCTGCCCATCCTCACACCCATGCTGTTGCCCTCCTCCGCCAGATCCTGCACAATTGCAAAACATTACTTTCTCATAATGTCCTGAAACCTGCACAACACCCATGTTCCTGGCCCGGTAGATACCACGGCCTATAGCTTCAGATACGCAGGCTCCTGGGGCCTGCTCAAGTATTGTTATGCATTGTTCTGCGCAGGGCAGGCCAGTATAAAAAGCAGCAAAGGAAGGCAGAGATAGCAAAAAGCATGCGGCGCGCACCTCGAGGGCCTTGAGCTCGTGCTTGGTGGCCGAGGCGAAGAATGCGTCGGCGCGCTGCTCCCACTCCTCGGCGGCTGCGATGCGCTTGCGCAGGCCGTCCGCGAGGCTGGTCTCCTCCGCGCCCTTGGCGGCTGCCTCTGCCAGCAGCTCCTGCAGCTGCTGCAGCGACTGCTTCCCCGATAGCGCCTGCCACAGCAGAAATCACCATTTCAGAGAAATGAGATGGCGCGCTTGCTTGCACACTCGAGACAGTACTGCGCAGCGTGCTTGTCACTTAACACCAGAAGTGGACGACGGACATCAGGGATAATACGGGCCACCCGCCACCATCATGAAACTTCCAGACCATTTGCCAACCCAGAAATGTAATGTACAACTGTCACTAGATACAACTCAGCATATATTGCTGTCCTGGGCATGCACTTTTGCGGCTCAAGAGACCCCAATGGAGGACGCGAGCTTGTGCAAGGGTTTAAAATCAGGAGGAGAGCAGGCGGGTACCTTCTTGGCTTGTTCCTCCCACTCGCGGCGGCGGATTTCTAGGCGCAGCTCGTCGACCTGGGGCACCTCCACGCCCAGGCGCAGGCCAGCGTGCAGCACCTCGCGCATACGCTTCAGCGGCGCGCGCGACTTGGCCGCACTGCCCGCCCACGCCAGCCAGTCCTGCGCCTTCGCCAGCAGCCTGCAAGACGAGCGCATACAAGGTGAGCATTGATAACCGCCCTTGAAGGTGCCTTACATGCATTGGAGCAAGAAGTAATGTCCTCCGCAACACAGCCAGCACCATCTGAGATCGCAATCTGCAACCATTCTGTTATTGCTCAACAAACCGGGATAGGTGGCTTAATTTTCATCCAAGGACATGACAGTTGTAGCAAAGGGTAGTCAAGGCATGCATAGACGGTGCAGGGGAGCCGTCGGTTGTAATCTTTGTACCTGCTCAGGTTGTCCATGTCCAGGACCACTCCTGGCAGCTCCTGCGCCTGCGCGTCCAGCTCCTCCAGCTCTGCCAGAGTCGGCACCACCTTCTGCAGGTCCTTGCACCGAGCCTGCGAGCGCAGCAGAGACAACCTCAGCACAACCAAATCATACAGGTTGATTGTAACCCTGAAGGACCTTTCAATTTGTGTCAGCTGCAAGAGAAGAAGGGGGCATTGAAATGTAGCACTACCATTCAACCAGTGTAATGCACACCTGGAATGACGCAAGCTTGGTGACTGCGTTGTTGAGGACATCAAGCTCGGGAATGATGATCTGCGTGTGGGCTGCCTGGGCTTGCAGCTGCTTCAGCTTCTCCAGCGTGACCGGCTCGTTGCCTGTGCAGCAGCATGGAGACAGGACATGAGCAACATTCTCTTCATACTAGTGACACCGGAAGGGATGATGCCCCTCCTCTCACTTGCTGCTCCGCAGAAAACCAACCATGGAAGAACAGAGTGTGGGTTCCTTTCATGCCGCACAAAAAGGGCCCAGCTGTAGGAATTCCAAGACGGCTGGCGTGGGCAAGAATGAGATTGTGTAAGACCCCCTTTGTGAGGTTTGAGCACCCTTGGCCGCATTGCATGGGCACAGCACAATTCAGCAGTCTTACCAGTGGTCTTCTCTGGGGTGCCGGCGTGACGGTGGGCGCCGTATTCAGAGCGGGCGCGCCGGGCACGGTGGCCAGCTGGCGCCTCGACCGGCTGCTGCATCACCGGCAGCGCCGTCAAGATCGCTTCCACCAGTCTCCTGCCCGTTGCCACCCGCTCTCGCAGAATCTGGTCCCCACACACCTCTTCAGACTTGCCCCAATGATGTCTTTTCACAAGCACAACTCACGCTTCTAGTCGCATAGCAATTGCAGGCCCGCTTCTTTAACCACACAAGTGACGAAATAGTTTGGCCACACTGCTGCCAATTCGCCTGGAATGTCTGGCTCATTCAGGACTGGGAGTTCCACTAGACAACTTAGGATGTAGGGACGGTGTACCTTGGCGTCAGGGAGGCTGACGGGGATGCGCGAGGCCTCAGATACCAGGCTCTCCAGGGTCTTAAGGTGGCAGGGCCCCTCGGACGCCAGCACCTCGGCCGCCTTGGCGATCCACCCCTGCGCGGCGGTGTACCCCTCGCGCAGCTTGGTGTAGCCCGACACGTACACCGGCGCAGGGTCCCATGCCACCACCGGCTCCAGCTGCTGCATGGACCCCTTGTTCTTCAGCAGCCCTGTCACCTGTCCCCAGCACCCAACAGGAAATTCAGCCTCCTTGCATGCATTCCTACCCTTGCCTATCACTTTGTATGTACCGCTCTGGCGGGCGCCTTGGTATGCCAGATGCAGATAAATCTACTCAATTCTTCATAGCTAGATGAGAGCAGCAAGGCTGCAGGCGCTCCTGCAATGTACTTCAAGCAGGAGAGCGGCCTATTAAATTATGCGTGAGGTGGGAGCGTGCACCTGGCCGACCCAGGCCTTGGCATCCCTGAGGCGCGTCTCCAGGGGCGCCACATCTTCCTGCACATCCTCCGGGCCCCACCCAAACTGCTCCCCCTCCGCCAGCAGCGTGTCCAGCTCAGCCACCTTGGCGCCCCCCGTCTCCAGGAGGGCCTTTGCTTTCTGCACCCACGACCTGCAGCGCACAGAAGCGCACATCATGCAAATGCCCCTGCAACATGTGGCAACCACTGGATCGGCCACGCTAATTTCTCACATGCATCAGGCTATCATCTCAAAAGCTGAGCAAATCCGTGCATTAATGAGCACAACCGGTCATCGAAAGGGGACAGCCACAAACCTGTGCTTGTCTCTAAGCTGCTCCGTCCACTGGTCCAGCAACTCCTCAGTGGACGGCTGTGGAATGCTGGGCTGAGCAGCGCCGTTTGCCAGTTGAGCGCCTTCGTCAGCTGCTGCATCGCCATTGGCTGATGGCTCTGGCGCACTGCCATCGGCTTCTCCAGCAGATCCTGCTTCCGGCTTGGGGCTGGCCCTGGGAGACTGGGAGCCCGCCTCCCTCTCAGCATAGTCCGCCAGATCTGCCACAGAAGATGATGCACCTCAAGCTCAAGCTCAGTACATAGCAATTTACATGACAAAAGTCACACGCATGCCCTGCTCAATTTTGGATCACAGGAGAACGCACATCTACCCTAAACATCTACCCACGTGTGCATGCACAAAGGATACATGCAATGATACACAAAGCAACACAGCTTGCCAGATCGTGCCCAAAAAAGAAACGTTTATAACCAAATTAAAGCAGTGGCAGACCTGCTAGTGCGCTGAAGGCGTCCAGGGCATCCATGGTGTCCGCATCCACCTGCATGGGCTCTGCCTCGGCCTGTGCCTCAGGACCAGGAGAGCCCTGGTGTTTCTGCTTCTCTGAGTCTGGCTGAGTCTCTGCTGGCTGCTCTGGCGGCACAGACACTGCAGCAGCAGCAGCGGGTGCAGGATCTGTCTGCTGCTCTGCCTGCGGCTGAGGCTGCGGGGAAGAGCGCTGCTGCACCTCCATCTGAAGCAGCAGCACCTCCTCTTCTTCCAGCGCCCTCAATTGGGCCCTGGTCTTCCGGATGGTGGGCTGTGCCCTGCATTGTGTAGTATAACGAAACCATCTTAGTGGACAGATCCTCTTGCAGCACTCAACTCTCCTCTTCAACCACGACAAAGATGTTTTCTTTTGGTGCTGTCAAAGCCTATATCTCTACACAAGCAGGAACAGCCAACATCTCATTTGGCGGGACATTCAGAGGGCAAATAAGAGACAGGAAACAGGGGCAGGCACCTCTCCTTCTGGTTCTTCCGCTTCTTCTGCTTGGGAGCCTCTGGCTCCGCCAAGGGGCCCTGCTCAGGATCGAGCTTGACGCTCGGCTGAGGCGCCTCAGAGGCGCTGCGACTCCTGCTCCTGCTGACAGGCTCCTCGCACTTGACGCACTCCGCGGCCTTCGGCAGCGCCGCCCGGGACTCCATCTCCGTGGCAAAGCCTGCCGGCCACAAGCATAAGGTCAACTATGCGGCAGCTGCTACTTTTTCAAATTGAAAAGGCTGGAAAATTGCGGTGTAAAATAGGAAGGGAGCAGCAGGGGCATGCAATTTTGCCAAGGCTCACTTTTTAGTCAGACCGTCTTACACATCACAGGATACGGTACTAGAGAAGTAAGACAGGTGCACACGGCGGCTGCATCTGATAAGGAGAATCTTCTGGATGTGCTCATGGCGGCTGCGATTCGATGAAAGTTTCTTGTGGAAGGCGCTCACAGGGGCTGCGGAAGGATGAGAAATTGTCCAAAGCACACCTTCAGGGATGCGCTGGGCGACTTGGGAGAGCAGCGCATGCAGCTCGGCGAGGGAGTGGCGGAAGGCGATGCGCCATTTGGGCGGCGGGCACTCGCACAGCGCGGACGCGTGGCGCAGGCAGGTGCGGCGGCGCGGGCAGCAGTCGCACTCCACAGCGCTCTCGTGGCAGTACAGGTGGCAGATGACGCACTCTGCGTCGTCCGTGTCGCCCTCATCCATTCCGACTTCCTGCACCACTCTGCGCGAGCGCAGGCAGCCTGCACAGCAGTACACAACCCGCCGTCAGCCTCCGGTCGAGCCTATACTCACTGTTGCCATCCTTGATAGCCCCTTAAGAATCACAATTCCACTTCTGCTCTCATCCACTTGTGAAGATTTCTGTCCCTTGCACGTTGGCAATAGAGTGGGAACTTGCAAAACAACTTGTAGCACTGTCTCTGTGTCAACAGAAGCTGCCCCATGCGTACTGGTGAAAAGTTATGAAGGCACAGGTATTGAGGAATAGAATGGTCACTTACACCATGCGCAACAACAGGGTGAGAGGCAGCTGTGCTGATTCATGCAAGACCTTGCATGTCTGAGGAGCTCACCTTGCGACCAGAGCTTGAAGCGCCACTCACGCTCCTCCTGGATGACGCGCTGCAGGTCCCTGTGCACGAAGAAGGATGCGTCCGGGCTCGTCTCCTCCCTAGCTACCTGCACAGCCCATGGTACAGAGTTAAGAGGCATAACTTTGAGAAAACCACTGAACGCAACAATACATACCTTTAATACAGTCTTACACAACACTGCACATTCTGCCACGGTCTTAATGCTCTAGAGGGCTCGACCTGTAGTAATGGGAATTCATCATACAAAGCATGTAATTACTCTTATTACATCAAGCAGATGGAAAGCACGCATGAACATGCAGGGTAATGGGCATTACAGAAGCTCCTACCTTGAGCAGCAGCCACTCGTGGGAGAGGAGGGAGGGCTTGCGGAAGCAGCGGTAGCGATCCAGCGAAAGCGCCGCAAAGCGCAGCCAGTCCGCCGGCGCAAAGTTGACCGCCTCCGCGCAGTTGAGCCCCGTGTTGAACCCGCCGTGGTACGCGCCCGGGAACGTGATCACAAACTCGCCCGGCTCCTGCTCACACAAACAAAATTGTCATGCATGCCTTGTGTTTAGATTCTAAGCAGTCACTGGGAATCAGGCGTAGCAAAACTCCCCGGCAATGTGTGTTGCAAACAAAGTTCTGCTGCGCTGTCCTGGACTCAAGGTAAACATGCTGATAAATCCAGGACAACAAATGCCTCTATGCAGGCTCTGTCTTTTGATAGCATGCTTGCTTTCAAATCCAGGTCCCAAACAACAAACACCGTGTGGCAACAGGAGAACAGACCTGCAGCACGCCAAAGGCAGGGACGTCGTGCTGGCGCAGCACGCGCGGCGACAGCATGGCGGTGAGGTGGAAGAGCAGGTCCGGCTGGATCTCAAACTTCTCTGGCAGCGCCTTCTTAAACGCCGTCTCGAACGCTTTGGCCGCTGCCGATGGGATGCCGTACCACCGCTTCGCGTCACCCCAGTGATGGTAGTTGACTGCAGCAGGCAATGCAGGCTCAGCATTCACTTTCACACATAAGGATCGCGACACCTTACTGGGGTTGGAGAGCACATTGCCCGCTTGACGTTGACAAAGGTGACTCCATCAGAAGGTTAGCAATGGGGTAAGAAGGGGGAGGGGGCGCACTGGAGTAGAACATGTGGTCCTCGATGTGCCAGGCGAAGGAGGAGAAGAGCATGCCCATGTAGACCCAGGGCACCATGACACCTGGGATGCTGTCGTCCACATGACGCAGCATGCTGCCGTGAGAACCTGTCATCAAGCAAACGAAACAATCAGAATCTGGCTTGACAAAGCACAATACCATGAGCGTTTGGCAGAGATACATTGGGGGGCCTAAGGGACAAAGGGCATGAGCACACCTTGCAGCCGAGGGAAGTTGTTGAGGTTCCACATGGCCTGAGCATACTCGTTGGTGCCCAAGCGGCCGCCGACGCGTGGGAAGCCAGAGCCCAGCTGCGTGGAGTCCAGGTCAGCGCCATAGATGACATCGATACTCTCCTCGCCCTCCTCCACAATCTTCCAGAAGGCTGCCTCCACCTCCTCCCAGCTCACCTGCACACACGAGGGGATATTTATTTCTCCTCACCGAGTAGCTGGTGGATAATATACTGCTCGAGTGTGTTACGTTGACTACCATGCTTGTTCCACAGCTTGCTGCTCACAGAAAACAAGAAATAGCCATGCAGAGCACAAGAATGAGGTGCCTTCGAGGGTGAGGAGAGGCTTTCTGGAAAAGGGTTGCACCTCTTGGCCACCGAAGTAGTGGTCCTTGAAGTCGTTGGCAATCTGCTCAAACTCCACGAGGGAGTATTCGTGGCCCTCCTTGAAGGCGCCGCCCTCTGCCTCCGCCTCGCGGCACAGGGGGCAGACCCAATTGCCTTCTGGCACTGTTTCCAGTGGCGGGTTGAGGCAGAACAGGTGGCAGCCCCTGTCGCACTGGTCGCACAGGATGATCTTGTCCTCGTGATGGCCGCCCTTGCACAGCTCGCAGTTGAGCTCATAGATGTTGGCAGGCACGCGGATCTTGTCAGCATCCTGCGCCAGGGTCAGGAGGGGTGTCACTCTCACTCCCTCTTCACAGCAAAATGTGCTGCAAACTTTAAAAATGAAGCAGAATCGTGGTCGCACCTCGGCTTTGACTTCCTCGCTCTTCAATCGCTTGAAGGGTGGCTCATCGCCCTCAGCAGACCCAGCCCTGTCAAAGGACATCAGGCTCCCAAGAATTTCGGCAGCCTCCGTTGCGTCGTCCACAACTGCCAAAAAAGCGTTGAATCTGCTCTCTCCGTCAGAGGTGGTCGCCCTCTTGCCACTCTTCTTTTTATCTGCCTCAGGGTCCATCCTCTGCTGGCAGTAAGCCTCATATGGCAGCAGGTGCTTCTGGTACGTTTGTCGCAGCGTGGACATGGCATTGCCAGTCTTGTCGTCAATCTGCAAAGCACGCTCAAGGTTCAGCAGGAGCATGCAAGATCGTAAGGCAGCTTAAACCACTTGCACAGTCAAGGAATTACCTGCATGATACGGGCAACATCGCGCCAGAGCTTGTCGTCGCTCACACGCTCGAAGCCGCCACGCCCTGAAACAAGGCGATATAGCTTGGCGAGATCCACCTCATGCCCGGCCACCACGGGATTGCGCTTGGCAGCCTTCCCCTGGCTCCTCAGCCACGCCTGAAATCCTCTGTTGAAAGACTCAGAGGCTGCCGAGAAGTCTGTCCTCTGCTGCAGCTCATGCACAGACTGTATCCGAGTCCGGAAGCGGTAGTTCCTCTTGTCGATGGCGAAAGGAGGCTTCCAGCCTGCAGGAGGGATGACCTGGGCACACCAAAGAAAGTCTAAGCAAGAGGGAGGCTGAATCTGCACACGCCATTTTTAATGGTTTTGGGAAGGTCGTGTGTGCCTTAGGCATCATACGATCTCATTCAGCAGGAGCAAGGCCCGCAAAAGCTGGTGGATTGCCCAGGCTGAGGCCTGCAGATTGGCCATACTAGAGGGTTGGGGGTCGCTCAGGCTCACCTTACAGATGCCGTAGGATTCCGCATGCTCCCTGATTGAGGCTATATATGCAAGTGGATCCTCAAACTCCTCAGGCGTGGGACGGAAGACTGGTGCTTCCGGAACCAGCATCTCATCCGTCCTTCAGTGGAGTCGCTGTGTGTGCCAACACAGAAACTGATCACCAATCGCCAATGCACATCGCTCGCAAAACAAACACTTTCTGCATCATTTCAAAAAATGATAGCCCTGTATACAACGCCTTTTTTCACCGAAACAGAAGTCCGGCAAAGCAAGACTGCAGAGGTTTTTTGATGTCGAGAACTTAAAACCCTAATTACTGTTGTGTTTCCCTCGAAAAACCCTGGCTTCTAGTGTTGTCGTGAATCCCAGAGCCATATACGTCCCTTCGACCCGTTGTAAACTTTGTTTGTAATCTAAAACTGTGATTGGATGGTTTAGTAGGAACGAAGACAGCACATTTGACTGTTGTGACGCGAAGTGGACTGCACATGCCTTCAGGGCGCATGCATTTCAATCCATGAGCAGTACCAATCGATCTCCTCCTTCTCATTGGGAAAAAGGTAGCGGAAGTAGGGGCAACAGCCGTCATCTGGAAGTCAACGGCCAGCGTGTGAAATATATCGGTGCGATAATCTGGCTTTTCAGCTCGTCTTGCATGGTTTGCCGTGGAGATGGAGCTTGCAGTTGTTAATATAAGCTGCAAACTGGCTGCGAAGCTTGTGTTCCCCTTGCTCCAGGGCCAGGAAGTGCAGACAAGGACGCAGCGTGTGTAAGAGCAAACACATACGTCCCACTCTCCCAGGCGATCTACTACTTCGAAGTGCAAATCATCAGCAAGGGGAGGGATGGGTACATTGGTGCGTGTTCTTAGACATCACATGCAGAGACCTGGTCAATTACACCTTTGACGTGAACTTGAGCCCAAAAGTGTGTTCTTCTGGCTATAGGGGTGGGCTTCTGCACAGCTGATGTAAACATGGATAGGCTGCCTGGCTGGGAGCCACAAAGCTATGGCTACCACGGCGATGATGGCAATGCCTTCCGCAGCGATGGGAAGGGAAGGCGCTATGGCCCAACCTTTGGCACCGGTATACCCCTCCCCTGTTCCTATTTCATCTATCAAACATGTCAGTCATTGTGGACAAAGACCCGATCGCTCATTTCTCTGGTGTCCGAATCGCAACCACAGTCGTTGTTGTGCAGGGGATGTCGTTGGAGCGCTTTTGAACAGAGCCGAGCAAACGATAGCCTACTTCAAGAATGGCATTGATCTGGGCACTGCCTTCCTGGGTGTGGCTGAGGAGAAACTCTATCCCTGCGTGGGCATGCAAACCCACGAAGAAGAGGTAACTAGTAACACCCTCCTGATCAGGCACTGCTGCTCGGAGACGGTTTAGCCCTCTTGCAGCAGGGTTGACCTCGGGATGGCTGCAGGTGCTGGCCAATTTTGGAGAGGCGCCTTTCAAAGCTGATGTGGAGAGCATGAAGGTGGAAGCAGCACGCAGATTAGAAGCGCAGATACAGGAGACAGTGCTTCCCGCCAGGGGCAAGGTGTGGGATCCCAGCTGTCCTGCGCATGACAGCATTCTCAACTTGGGGGCTCCAATTTTGACTTGAGCATGCAGAGCACGGCACACTAGCAGCTGCACCCTGGTGTGCCAGTGCACTGGGCTGTCTTGCATTGTGTCGCCAGCTGTTCAAGAAGCCAGCACAGCCAGGCAACCCTACAGCGAGCGTGAGGGGCTGTCCTAGACACTTGCGATCCGATGCGTAGGTGGGGTCCTTGTTGGCGGAGTTGATCTTCGACTACATGGTGCACAACTGCTACTTTGAGTCGGCCGCGGTGGTCGCGCGGGACCTGCTGGACGGCGCTGTGGAGGTGTCGCCTCAGGACAGGGACGAGGTGCGGCTGCGCGCGGGGGCGGCCGAAGCGCTCGTGGCCGGCCGTATAGACGACGCCATGAGCAGCGCCGAGCACGTGGCGCCGGGCGTGCTGCAGGCGCACCCCGGCATTCTCTTCCGGCTGCAGTGCCAGAAATTCATGGAGCTGGTGAGCGCCTCGCCTCTTGTAGCTTCAAAAGACCCCACTAATATGAGGTGTGTAGTTGGATATTTGAGTCCCAATTTCAGGTTGTATTTAGTACAGCATTTTGCAAGGGTGGAGCTGCTCCTCTTTTGGCATCGTCTAGGTAATTTCTTAGTATCTTTGAAGCTAGTATTGATTGGAGCCAATGATAATTTCACAGGTGCGGCAACGGGACGATGAGGGGGCCGTTAAGTTTGGGAGCACAGTGCTGAAGAAGTCTGCAGCCACTGGCGAGGATCAGGAGCTACTGCAGGACGCCCTCAGTCTGCTGGGCTACAATGACCCAGCCAGCAGCCCCTGTGGCAACCTCCTTGGCACAAAGGTGGGCCGGGCCACGAACACAGCATATTCTCGCCAAGGAGTCTTCCAATCCCTCTGTATTGCACAGCATAGAGCATGTAGATCCATTGCGCCTGTCAGCTTTGTGAGCAGTGGTCATTTTTTGCGCAGGTAAGAGAGGACTTGGCCAAGGTGCTGACTGCAGCCATCCTTAAGCACACCGGCAAAAGGGAACAGAGCGCCCTGGAACGCATTGGGTGCCAGCTGGCAAGCTTCTCCATCCATGAACTCTGAATTCCACGCCTGGCCTGTCTGAACATGTTGGAATCCGTACCTGAAAGGCTTCTGATTTCAGTCTCTGGTTGAACATCACTAGCTGGCGTGCTGCTTGCCACTGACCCCCAGGTGTCTGTGTACTTGACACAGGATCACATGTTGAGCTAAAAACAAGAGTTGTGCTGAAAGGATGTGTTTGGGGCGCGCAGGAAGCATCGCTGGGCACCTTGCTGAGCTTGGGCGACCCTCGCATTGCTCTGATCGAGAATGTTGGGCCAGGGAAGGGTCTCAAACACTAGCAGCCCGTCCCAGCCTGCTCCCTAAGCAGAAATGCATGCATGCGATCGCAATGAAAATAAGACTCTGCGGCAAGCAGCGGTGCTTGTGCAGAACAACGTCAGGGACTTGCTGGAAAGTGTACTTGTTTGTTGTGCAATATTTGCAAAGAGAGTTCCCAGGAGACTTCCTTGAAGGCCCTTCCGGACTTTCCTGTATACTGATTTATTCAGATGATGAAATGTAAATGATGGGTACTGCCAGAGGCGGCCCGCCGGGTATCATATGCAGTCATGAATTTTCTGTGCTGCAACCGCTATCATGATGACTTTGACCCAATCTGTTTGGACTTCCAGGGAGTCATCCAACATTAGATTCCAGGGAGTCATCCAGTGAGTTGACCGAGTTGACGTGCGCATGCACATTGAGTGAGCCATCAACATTGATAAGACTTCTTGTCTCTTTGCCTGTCACTCAGCTTGGCAGGACTCTGCCTCCTGCTATTCGAACGCTTCCACCGGACTGAATCAGGCTTCATCACGTTCTCAAATAGATGCATGATGATGCAATGACTAACCGCCGCGCTGGCAATATTAGATTACTATATTGTGGGACCCCGCCCACAAGATGAGGCCAGCGAAGGTGCAGACGGCTTGGGATGCAATTCTAGGAGGACAGTTCTGATCGCACCCACAATCTTGGGGCAGACCAAGTAGAGGCAAATGGCCGCGCCGGTGGCCCTGAAACCCGGCCTGAATGTACACGGCTCCTGCAAGGCATCTTTCAGGGGTTTGACAAGTGCTTTTCAGAACCTCAGAGTGTCTTCACCTGCGAACAGAAGACAGCAACTTTGCGTAGAAGGTTTGCTTCACATCCTCATCGGTTCATTCATGCATGTCACGGTGCCAAGGTGCAAGGTGGTGAGGCCAGGCTTAGATTTATGTTGCTGGTATCACCTTCCTCGGAGTCTCTCTGTGACTCGCGCTGTCATTGTTGGAACATGTTAGTTTCCACTTATCGCACAAGGAAGCGCGCCTGGCATGTTGGGGGAACTTCGGAAAGGAGAGACCTTTGCTTGCCAACCAAGAACCTTCTTTTCGTGTGTGCTGTTCTCAGTGGGACAATAATGCTGCCTCGTTAGCAATGCGACTGATTGATTGGCCTTTTTATGCAGCTTCAAGGACGTGTCAGTTGACTGGGAAGAAGGCCAACAATGGATATGTCGGTGAGTGGTTCTACACCTCAGTAGCTCTCTGGATCGACATCTGTATGCCTGCTACGTATCTGTCTGCAGAGCCATGTGCCTAATCCTTTATGTGTGGAACACAGTGACCTTTTCACACAAGAGGAATAAGAAGCTTCAAGGCGCTAACCTCCAGTACAAGAGGTTGTTCTGGCCTGAGGAGAAGCGATGGGTCCGCATGCGCATCAGCACTAAGGTACTTACCTGGAGAGCAAGTCATCAACCGGCGTTGGCAAGCCATTAAATTACCACAAGGCTGCGGTCCATAACACGGCATACTATCATATGCCTCATATCGTCTGCGCCAGTGCGCCACTGTGTGCACTGTCACCACATTGTAAGTTTGCAGCTGTCGCTATGTTATTGCTCGCCAAATCTAGTGTACAAGGGTGTGGTTTGCGTGTGCAGGCCATGAAGACAGTGGAGAAGAGGGGGCTGCAGGTGATGGCCAAGGAGGCTGGCATTGACCTGTACAGCCTGCCCTATGTGGACGCGCGGCCAGAGCGCCAGGAGTGGCTTGCCCAGCAGCCCAGGCACCCCCCTATGGTGAGCCCGAGGCTTTGTACAGTACTGTATGTCATCGGCGCGGTAACTCGGTTCTTCTGTGCACCTCAGAAGGAGGCACTGCTCTGAGTGTGCTTCCTCCGAGTGCAAGACATTCCCGAATGCCCTGGAGCGCTCTCTTGATTGTAGTCAATTGCAGGCAGCCCTCTGCTTCCTTTTGGCGCTTTGATGTCAGTATTGTTACATTCTTTAACTGCTTTCTAGGAAGCAGGGGAATTTGGGGGTGCAGCTGGTGTCACTGAGCTATTTGCTGCTGTGTGTGTCGATCAGGCCAAGGACCACATTGGCAAGTCGCGGCGCATGAAGAACCCTGAAAAGCTGGCGGCCAGCACGAAGAAGCCGCTGGTTGCACGCTACATCATTGGTAACCGTGTCATCTTGACGCGTGACCCCACGCACGTGGCTGAATATGCTACCTAGAGAAGTCCTTCGAGGCGTTTCCGGCGAAGCACGGGATTTCAAGTGCAGCTTCCAATCCCAACCTTCTTTCTGTCAGTGTGGGACCTACTCGAAGTGGCAGAGCAAGCTTTGGGCTCAGCCTGGCTGATGAACGCCCTTGTTTTTCGGGACATTCAACATCACGTGGTTGCAGGCTCTCAAGTGGATTTAAACCTTCACAGTAATTATTGAGCTTGGGACTGACAGCTGTAGAAGCCCATGCTGACGGGACTGTAATGTAATTCCGAAGACCTTACATTTGCCGGTGTGATGCATCAAATGTTGCCCTGCAGCACATTAGGCATCTACTGACATCCATCATGCACATGCACCACACGATCAGCAGACTTCACCGCAAAAAATGTTCCTATATACTGTAGTTCGACTCCGAGTTTGGCTATAAGTATTTGGCCAACAACATTGATAGGACAGCATGGTTCTCCTCACTTTGCACAACTTCGTGTGTACCAGCAATGCCACATAGTTGGAGAAAGACTCTCTAAGACGAATACTGGCCTGAAACAAACTCTGCACATTCAGGTGTCTCAATCAAGGTGCAGGCGTTTCAGACGCCTTGGGGTAAAATGCGTATCCTTCCCATCTGCTCTTTGGAGGTGGAAATACACTGAACATCTACTACAAATCGCAGATTGAAAGGTGCAGCACGCTATAGCAATCAATGAACCAACATATATTTCGTTAAGGGTTTGGAAATTCTCTGCAAGCTGCTAGTTGCAACATCTTTGTTGTCAATAACAAAGGTACACTAAGCCACTACAAACGAAAGGGTTGGAAGTGATTGACGAGCATTTACGCCATTCCAAACCAGTTTCAAGCTTCTCTCGCCTGTTGCATGGCAGTTTGAAGCAGCTCGCGTGTACTGATGGTAGGATTCCGCTTCAATCAAAGTCTTGGGTCCAAGAATACTAAAGTCTCAGCCTTAAAAAAATTGTTTGTTGCCCTCCTGAACCCTCACTGCTTTGTTTCGTTTACCTTGGATGCGTGCAGCGAAGTCCTGCATAGTCTTGTTTGTCACAACTGTAGACTCTACACGGCATTGTTGGATATCTGGCTTGATATGAAATGCAGGAATTAAGGGACCAAAATTGAGAGAGAGTATTGTATCATGCAGAGCCTGCCTGCTCCCAGGCAGGTCCAGGATACCATGACCTGACCTTGTGTGCGGTCTTGGCAGGCTGTCAGGTTCGTGCTCCTGCTGAGCCGGCAGGGCAAAGTACGCCTTTCCAAATGGTACACCACCTACAATCAGAAGGAGCGAGCAAAGATCATCCGAGACATCACACCGCTTGTGCTGGGCCGCGCACTTAAACTGTGTAACTTCCTCGACTACCAGGACATAAAGGTGATCATCTGCATGAGCTTCCAGATGACCGGGATGACCTGCAAGTATGAGGAGCACTCCCTATTTGGGAATGCCTAGAAGGATGGCTTCACCTTCTAAAGCGGCGAAGGTTATCAAGCTGGCATGACAGAGGCATTTACCTGCTGTGGTGACAGGTGGTGTACAAGAGATATGCCAGTCTATACTTTGTCATGGGCATTGATGCTGGCGACAATGAGCTCATCACCCTGGAGCTTGTGCACCACTATGTGGAGGTTCTGGACCGCTACTTTGGCAATGTGTGTGAGCTTGATCTCATCTTCAACTTCCACAAGGTGTGCAGTCCTTCATTGGCTCTGCGGTGTAGCACTCAAGAATGCAATGCAGCAATGCGTTGATGTCAGTCTGTATGTCTATGAAGGCAAGATAGTGCCCGAAAGTGCATTGAGCGGAGCTAGAAGAAATGTGTTTTGCTCTGGGCGCAGGCATACTTCATGCTGGATGAGATGCTGATTGCTGGGCAGCTTCAAGAACCCAGCAAGAAGGTGAGCGTACAGCTGAAAATACAGGTCAACTGCAGAAGAGATAGACAGATGACATATTTCAGCGCGATGGGGAGATCTGGCTGGAGAGCTGTGATTGCTGCGTGCAGGCCATCACCAGAGCGATAGAGGCCCAGGATCGATTAGTCGAGGAGGCCAAGACTGGCATTGTGGAGACTGCCCTTGGCACCAATGAGTGCGCACCGCTCTTTTTATTGTTGAAAAGTCTCTTTGCAGCATTACCTCCTCAGCACCACCAAGTGCTGCTTCTCAAAGTTCTGAGGCGGCATGCTCTGCTTGAAGTTTTGCATCAGGGAAAGCAGCACCATGAGTACCGCTGTGTCTGCAGGGTTTGAATGTATCATGGAGATGGGATAAGAGGCCGGCTGCTGCTCCAGTGGATAATAAAAAGCTCATTGTCAGGATGAAACTTGGGACGGTATGCTACATAGCTGAAGGTACCTGTATCATTGTTGTTGGAGATATATTACAGAATAGCACATGGGAGGTCCTTGTTTGGGGACAAGCCAGACATCTGATTTCCCCTCCTTGGAACAAGATGCGGAGCAAGAAACAAGTTCACAGGTTGGCAACCGCAGTCCTTGATTGAACTGCTGTGTAATAGATTTTTACTGCCATTGAGTTGTATACTACTGTGCATGAAAGGCTCCTCATGCTCATGCACCTTCAGCTCAGCATTGTCTTGCTAACATCCTTCAGCATGGATTGAAAGATTGAGTTTGCACAAGTGAGTCACACTGTCCACCTTGGGCCTGGGGGCCCCATGCATGTCATACACGCAAGCGGTCCAACACACAGCCTCAAGCGGTCAGCTTGAACTTGATGCCGGGCTTGAACTTGGCCGACACATCATCTGCCATCTCCTCCTCCTTAGCCCAGGAGCCATTTTGATGTGTCTCCTCGTGCGGGGCTGCATGCTCAGCTGGGCTAGCATACGGGCCCGCCGGGTCTGCATCGATAGCCATGGCATCCTGCGCCGGCTTTGCGGCGGCCTCAATTGCCATCCTGCACAGAATATCACGTCCTTAGAAGACTGTGGCCGCCAGAGCAATACCCTGAACTTACAGTCGCCACATACCAGGCATGGATTGGTCCTAAAACCCAAGCCGTCCCTATGGGAGTCTATTAAGCCCCACCCTTGCCGCACCACAATGGTGGCTATAGAACCTTCTAACAGAGAGGGGCTCCACTTCATCCAGTGGCCTGCACGGATTGCATGTGTTCCACATGGGGGCAGGACAATATTCTCACTGACAGGGCAACAAGTCCATGCTACCAAATGGCATAATCAGAATGCGTAAGCAACAGACAGGCGACAGAGAGGGCGCTCACGTGTCCTTGTCCTTGTCGGTGCGGCGGCGGCGGTGCTTCTCGCGTGCGAGCAGGAAGGTGTCGGCCTGCTCCAGGAACAGCGACAGGTCCTCCTCGCGGCCCTTCGCCTCCTCCTCCGCCGCCTGCACCGCCTGCTTGGCGCCCAGCAGCGCGCGCGCGTACTCCGCCATCGCCTTGAGCCACTTCTTGTACTGCTTGCATGCCTCCTCGCTTTTCTGCAGCACCCACCCAAGACACCCGCCTCTCAGCACCCACATTTGGGGACGTGCATGCTCAAGGCAGTAGCCACTTGGGGGCCTGGTCTCTCACTTTGACCCTACGTCAGGCTCAAAGAAAATTTCACTGTTGTTTTTGAAAACTCTCTGCTACCAGGTGACAGCAGCCGCCGCCTCATGGCAGATCATCACTCATGCAGCTATAAAGAAGAGGTGAGACTGCACTGGCAGGCTCTCTGTGTGGGCCAGGCCGCAGAAAACACCAGGCAGGCTGCAAGGGACAGGTGCAGGAAAATTGAGCTTTTATCAGGGGGCGTTGGGAGGGCGAACGGTAAGGGAATATTCTAATTCATCAGATTGCAATTGGGAGGTTGAAAGGAGTATGCGCACCACAAGGCGCTCGTTGACCTCGGCGATCTGCCCCTGCGCGTTGCCGTGCGAGCCGCGCAGTGTGGCAAGCTCGGCCTCCATGGCGGCCAGGCGCACAGTCAGCTCGTCCTCGCGCCGCTTCGCCTGCACCAGCTCCTTCTTGGGCACCACCGCCGCCGCGGCCGGCACCGGGGCCGGCGCCTCTGCTGCCGCCCGGGGCACTAGCACTGCAGCATGCACACAAATCCTTCTGTGCCAGACCTTCAAGGCCAGTATGACAAGGTTTTTGGCGCCACTGGCTGCAGGCTAGACCATTGACAACTCATCTCACTGATATGGACGGAGTGTGTGTCCCTCAGAGAAAGCCTGCTGCAGGAGAATGCCGAGGCAACGCTCACCTCTCTTTACGCCGCCGTTCTCGCGCCGTCTCTTGAGGTCGGCCACAGCTGGTGGTCCGCCTGCACGCATGGACCTGCTTTGAAAGGCTGCCTCCTCTGAAAACACCACACAGCAGTACAGTCACAGCATGCTACACGCAGCGCAAGCGAGCCTGGCGCACCGGGGACCACACCCCTACTGTCATCGCTGCCAGTGGATGAGTAGGACCCGGAAGAGCGCGAGTCTGGTGAGCGGCTGACTGGGCGGCCGGCACGCGGCGGGGAACCGCCTCGTGCTGGAGAGCTGCAAGCATAAATGCAGAAGTTTACAGAGTGAACTTCCAGGATCCAGGCCAAACAGGTGCAACCTTCGCATTCCTTCCATAATGTGTAGCACCAATTCTCATGCAACGCGGCATGATAGGGGCTGAACCCGAACTCACGTTGCACAGAGCAACCCAGCATGCCAGTTTACATCGTTTGCAGAGCTGTGCAGGAGCCCTGTGGCGCAGAGCTTAGCACAGATCATGGCAGCAGAACCAGAAACGATGACAGCGTGCTCACCCAGCAACAGGCCGGCGGCGCTTGGGGGGCGGGCTGCCAGAGCGGGATTGGGGGGACGCAGAGCCCTCCGGCGAGTAGCGGCCCGGGGAATAGCGGCCGGGCGAGTACCGGCCAGGCGAGCGGGAACGGCCCCTGCGGAAAGGCGCAGGTCCGCCCGCAAATCTGCCACCCCTGCAAGGGTAGGACCCTCATCACGTCTGCCAAGGAAAACAGGATGGAAAAATAATTGTTAAATATTGCTCTGAGGCTTCCAACAACCCGCAGGCGAGGTGGTGGGCGGGGCCTCTTGAAAGCAATGCAGAGTCTGCTCTGGGAGGCTCTGGTCTGGTGCTTCACCCGCCGTACCTTGCCAACGGAGGATGATAGTCTTCTCATAACATTATCTTAGGTGACCTTTAACACCAACAAATGGCAAGCAAAGTCTCAAGCAAATCCTCAAGAACCTCATTGAATAACGGGAGCTGGAACAAAATGTTCCTGCTACTGTGTGTTTCTGATTCAGTCCTGCACCACCAATCGTCATCAGATGATAGATTCTACACCCATCAATCGCATCTCACATATATGACGATCTTGCCCGGGAGGTGGGTCTCTTGAAGGATGATATACCTGCCCTGCTGGAAGCTCTTTTCTTGTGTATCCACCAAGGAGGATTCTTTCTCAGGTAATCAAGACCCTCACAAGATGTCTGCAACCTTATCAGCAGCCTTTCAAACCCAAAGGTATCTCTTTCTCAAGTCTCAGGGGCAAATCAGTCCGCGCTGTGACCAGCAGGTGCGTGAAAAATCGAAGAACGGAACTTTGTGAAACCATAAAACGTATCAAATTTATCAGCAGCTCTAGGCACCTGCAAACACACTGTGTCAAACGAGAGAACACCAGTCCTTATTATGCACCCTGCACACAACGGTACCTGGCATTTGCTTCACAGTGGTTTGTGCACTGCACCCACCTGCCACCTCGGAAGCCGCCACGGAAATCTCCACGAAAGCCGCCTCTGGCAAAGCCGGGAGTAAAGTCACCGCGGCCACCACGGAAGGCGTGGGGCTGGCCACGATGCGGCTGGTACTTGGCAAAATTGCACTTGATCGTCCTGCCGTCCATAGTCTGCACAGCACACGAGCTCACTTTTGCTAATTGGTGTGGCCCTCAGACTACAGTGGAAGCCAGCAATGGGATGTAACATGGTTTTACCTGGCCATCTGCCTGTTTTATGGCGTCCTCTGCATCCCTTGCGTCGTCAAACTTGACAAAACCAAAGCCCTTGGAGCGCCCTGTCTCGGGGTTGAAGACCACCTGAGAATGCAGTGTAACAAAGTTGGACATGACAAGTTCACCTTGAGTTAGTTCCACAAATAGACACCATAAGATCGAAGGGCTATGGAGAGCATGACCAGACAGCAGACAGGTGATATTCTTCATGATGCCTCACCTTTGTAGACAGCACGCGTCCATACTCTTCAAAGAACTCTCTGAGGCGTCGCTCGCTGGTCTCATGATTCAGGTTACCCACAAAAATGGTTCCAGCGGTGTCTTCACGACCATCAGCGTCCCCACCACGGGGAGTTTCGCGGTCAGGACTGCGCCCTGCTCTGGAGCGAGGCGATTGGCTGAGAGAAGCAGACATTGAACGTGGCCTTGTCGTTGGGGTTCCAACTCGCCCTTCCCTTCTGCGCTTGTACTCAACGCTCTGATCCTTGGCGGGTGTCGGAAGGAAATCTCCAATCTCTGTGTCCTTCGCAAGTCAGAATATAAAGAATATATGTCAATCAACTCGGATGCACGATCAGATCAAGATGCAGTACACGGTCAAAGAGTGCAGTGCTAAGGGATCGATGCGCTTAGTGCAGGAAGGGACGTCCCATTACAACAGAGCAACAACTTAATCTTCCCTTGAAAATATGTCGGAATAAACAATGCATGATGCGGCACCTTGGTGTATGCGAATAAACATCATGGTAAGTCAAGTCAATCAGGCCATGATCGGGGCACTTACGACGTTCTTGCCGTGCACCGCTGCAGTCGTTGACATTCCAATTTCAGCAGACCTTTAGCTACCTTCACGCCATGTGGTGTGCTCGGAACTGAGAGGTCAAATGGTGCAGATCTGCAATGTGGAAGTTGAGCAGTCTCAGTCCCACCTGTCTCCAAGGGCGTGCTTCTTGCAACATGAAATCGCTGACATATTCTTTTGAAGATATGCAAGGAATCATAGACAAAAGAGGCAAATGTGGTGAGTTGCGGATGCTTGATTCGCATGATTTGTGTCCTGCTCCTTTGAGCAATTCCACGCCACTGCACATTAACCAACTTTCAGACATTGGTGATCCATTGAGAAGTTCTACCCTTAATTAATGAACAACCTTGTGATTGTTTAATTTAACGATTGTCATTTGCGTTTGAGCAGCTGAACAACCAAGCTGAGGCGGAGTGCAGGAACTCGCAAATTAGTTTACCAACCACTCAGATCCATTAGCTTGGTCACAAATTCCTTGGGCGAGATCCATTCACTTCATCCAGCTTCCAGGTCAACTAAAGTTGTTATCTCGCGGCGTGCTCCATGTTGGATTTGAATGGTCACCTTTATTCTAAGACATGACGGGAGATACCCAACGTACCTGAGCTCTTGCACCCTTGGAGCTTGAATCCAGCCATGATGAACGGTCTGCCGATGCCTATGGCGGCTGAAAACCCATATGCGGCTGAGGCCATCGCAGCTAGGCAGAGGATAGCCCGCCTGAAAGATCGTATAGCGCAGAGAGCAGCTGCACGCCGCAGCTTGCTTTCTGACAAAGAAGCCACGCTTGGTCCTGTGACAGACGAGCCCATGGTATTGTCTCCTCCCATCACATGTACGCCAAAATGTGCCATCACTAGAAGAGCACATGTGTACTCAGTGTTTCAACATGTGCACAGGAGCAGGAGGCTATTAAGGATGAGCCCATGGATGACAAGTCTTCCACTCTTCCCTTGCAGCAGATAATTGCACGGCATCTGTTGGATCCCAACACAACCATTCCCACAGACAATGCCAAGCTCAGGACTGCGGTGTGACCCCACTAGCCCCAATTTCCTCGGCTCTTTTTTCTTTTTACTCTGAAATCCTGAGATATTTGCCGCGAGTAGGAAGGATGAGAAGACAGCGCAAGTCTGTCTGTCTGTCTGTCTGTCTGCAAGATGTTTGATGTGCTCCTGCAGTTTTCGCGGCCTGAGATGGCGCTCCGATATGAGGAGGCATTGCGCAATGCGGGGCTGTCGTCGATAGACCCTGTCATCAGGGACATGGGGGCAGGAGATGCGCCGGCGTTGGAGATTGGGGAGTTTGAGGTCAACAGAGGCACCCGGCTCATGGTCCTGGGCTTCAGCCGCCCGCAGCTCATCAGGTGCGCTCTCATGCGCCAAACTGGCCTGTCATATGGTGCGAGGAGGATGTGGTTACCCTGCTTTGCAACAATATCCTGAAGACACTTTAATTGGATGTTATGCTCTGCTGCGCAGTTTGGCGGGCTTTGACCCTGCAGCCCAGCCAGGCCCGGGGCCAAGCAGCATGGCCCAGGAGGCAGCGGGGGGACCTCGGCCACCTCCAGGGCCACCGCCGCTCAATGGGGGGCCCCCCTTTAGCCCGGGGGTGCCCCCCTTCGGAATGGGAGGCCCCGGCCCAATGCGGCCGCCGGGCATGCCGGTGGGGCTGGGCGGCCCCCGAGGTCCCCCCATGTTTGGGGGCCCAATGGGGGGCCTTCCCCCCGGCCCGGGGGGCTTTCCCATACGGCCATCCCTGCCGGGTCCTCCCGGCCTTCCTGGCGGGCCCGGATTCGGGGGCCACCCAGAGCAGTTGGGTGGTGGGCTGCCGGGGCCCTTTGGCATGGGCATGCCGATGCCGGGCGGCCCGTTCGGGCCCGGACAGTCGCCGCAGCGGCCAGCCCAGAAGCGCGGCGCGCCCGCCAACGAGCTTGACTCGCTCCTAAACAAGCCCACCCTTCAGGATCGCCTCAAAACAGAGAAGTGAGTTCCAAGTCCTCATTACACAAAACGAAATTGAGCACTGCTCGCGCTGCGTAAGGCCTTAAGTACATGCGCTCACACTTGCAGCAATTCTTACTCGGAGCATGTGTGCAGGCTCGCTGAGGGTTTGGGGAGGGTTTCGCAGGGGTGAGGAGCTGCTTGAGCTAATAGCAAAGCCGACGGCGAAGGAGAATGCGGTGGTGAAGCGCTTCAAGACGGAGGGCGGCTCGCAGATCCGGGAATACTGCCCGCACCTCACCAAGGACGACTGCCGCAGGTTTCACCCTCTTGTTCCTTCCTCTGCCTGATCATACTTCCGTTCATGCCCTCTTTACAACACCAGATGCTCTCACATGAACCCTTTTGGCCGCCTCTTGTCCAACTCTATCATCCTCAAGCAGGTGCATCATTCCAGATGCACTTCTAAACTGGTACCATGTCCGCCATCCTTGGCCGGCGCCTAATGAGGAACGAGGAACGAGGAGCTCCACAGAAGTCTGCTGACGTGGCTGGATGCATGTGCGGCGCAGGGCGCACGCGAGCATGTTTCCGTGCCACCGGGTGCACTTCCGACGGCTGGTGTTCCCGTGGACGGACGTGTCCATGGGCAACTGCTCCTACCTGGACACCTGCCGCCACATGAAGACCTGCCGCTACGTGCACTACGAGCTCGACGACGAGCCTGATCTGGCGGGACCTGTCGCCACGGACGCCGCCAAAAGCCGGCCACCTGTGCCTGCTTACCTGGCGGTGTGCCCCGCTGCACACATGCTACTCCTCTTAACAAGCATGCACTCCGGCAACTGTGCTGCCCCGTAGTTCCCTGGACGGGCGTAGTCTCGCTGGCATATTGTGCGTTGCATTGCTCTTTGGAGGTTTTCCTTGGTGTTCTTGCTTCGACGAAGTTCTGGTGAGCTATGTCCCAGAAACTTGTCGATGTATAATTTGGGAAGGTAGCTCTTCAAACAGTGTCACAGCTGCTGCACCACAGGAAGCTGAAGCAGTTGTAAGCAGTTCTCTCGAGGGTCTTTAGAAGCAAGGGCAAGGAAGTTGATGCGCAGGCTCTGGGGGAGGCGCAGTGGATAAAGTGTGACATCCGCACATTTGACATGACGGTGCTGGGCAAGTTTGGGGTGATCATGGCGGACCCCCCCTGGGAGATCCACCAGGACCTGCCCTATGGCACCATGGCCGACGACGAGATGCGCAAACTCAACATCGGCACCCTCCAGGATGAGGGCGTCATCTTCCTCTGGGTCACCGGTCAGCCTCTCTGCCTTCCCACACCCTGATTAACACTTCATGACATGCATTCCTTGTGTGCGCAATGGCAAGCAATGCGCGCTATTTAGGTTGCCACTCCTGCTGGTCTAGCGGCATGCAATCACAGCGGCTGTATTTTGCGCATGTGTACGGCGTGGTCCACTTTTTATTCACTGACAGTGTCAGTTTGATATGGGCATGCTTGCTGTCTCTGCCTGCTTTTTGCCACCCCAATTTGGGCACAAGAGCAATGTGCATCTGTTGGGTGCGGCTATTCACCGACATAATTGTCTGGCTGCAGGGCGTGCGATGGAACTGGGGCGGGAGTGTTTGGAGATCTGGGGCTACAAGCGAGTGGACGAGCTGATCTGGGTGAAGACGAACCAGCTGCAGCGCCTGATCAGGACGGGGCGCACGGGGCATTGGCTCAACCACTCCAAGGAGCACTGCCTGGTGGGCGTCAAGGGCAGCCCCAACATCAACCGCAGCCTCGACTGCGACGTCCTCGTCGGAGAGGTTGCTGCGGCCCCTTTCATGCACATTCATTAATTCTGTGCAAACTGTCGAGAGAAATTCTGAGGACACTGCACTTATGTGACACTGCACTAATATGCTATGGCATTGATTGGCATGGACCTTCTGCCGCTGTGTGCTCCATGCTTGAAGCCAACAAGAATGCAGCGCATAGTTTGCTGGCATGCATGTGAAGAAGGGTTCAAGGCTCTGTTTTGAAAGTGTCACCGAACGTACGCCACAGGTTAAGGCAATATTCGCGTATTGTGAAGGTTCAATACGTGCACCTGTTAGAACAAAAAGCAGCGCCTATCTAAGCGCGGCTCTGAGCGCAGTGGAGTATGAGTGTGTGGCGGCTGGCGCAGGTGCGGGAGACGTCGCGCAAGCCGGACGAGATGTACTCGCTGCTGGAGCGGCTGAGCCCGGGCACGCGCAAGGTGGAGATCTTTGCGCGCCAGCACAACGTGCAGCCCGGCTGGGTCTGCCTCGGCAACCAGCTCAATGGCGTTGTCATCCGCGAGCCCGAGATGCTCGAGCGCTATGAGGCCAAATACGGCCCCGTGCCAGCCCCCAGCAAGGCCTGATTTGGCTGGATTTACTTGTGAGCTTTGACCTGCATGCACTGCAATACGAGTGCTCTGCCGGCGCAGCTGAGTTTCCAGATGCATGCACTGAGCAATTTGGGATATAGCAGAGGGAGAGATTGCCAATCTTGTGGGCGCCAAAACACCGCTAGCCTGGTGTCTGGTGGTGTGTTTTGATTGACAAGAGGAGAATCTGGATCTCTGTACATGCAAGACTGCCATGTGTTGCTGTTGAAGTATGAAGTGCGTTCGTGCGACGCAAGATGCGCATCATTCTGCCATACTCTGCTCATCAGATCTGGAGGAGCTGTGCAATCAAGCCCTCGTCTCACCACCTTTGATGCTCTTGGATTCTAGATTAGACAAGCATGGTGTTCACATATATACATGTGATCATCCGAGCACAGATCTACGTTAAGTTAGGACGGACTCAGTCTGCCTGGAATGAATGCCTCTGTCTGAGCTATAATTTGCATCATGTGGCAACATTGCAGCAGCATGCATCTTTGCTGCAATCTGGGTATACACAAGCATTTAATATTTTGGGCATCAATGACCTGGCTGAATATATACACTGCTGCCCTCGGGTAACCTCAGTCAGGGGATTGTATATCTAATACCCTGCCTCAGTATTGGTCAAAACTGGTCTCCTGACCATATACAATTGCAAGAACTCCTAAGACGTTCCATTTTAAGAATATTGCTGCACTCAGCTGTGCAGCTGCTTGCCCTCATGCATCCCATTCCTTATCCACACTCCTTTCCAACGCTGCAAGTTAAATGAAGCTCGCTGAAATTGAAAGCAAACAGGTCACATACACCTTAATACCAGTAAGCAGCTGTGGCTGCAACCATGTACATGCAACCATGTGACACGGTGATACCGCTATGCAGGTGTGGCTGCAAGCATGTAGATGCAACCCTGTGCAACCATGCATGTCCGGTATCCTGTGCATATATATAAACAGACATACTTCTGGGAAACTTCATCCCTGTTTGCACAGAGGCTTTTGGGAGTGCAACACTGGAGGCCCAGCGTGCCCCATATGCTCATCCGACCATTGCTGAACGCCGAACAGAGCACTCTCAGGACGCATTGGCAGTCCATCCATTTGTTGGCGGTGCATGCAGCGTCCAGGATCAGAACTGAGCGTCCGAAGAGCCTGTGACCCCTCTAGCCCTGGACCTACAGACAGCCAGCTACCAGTCAGAATCTCTATCCATTCACACTCAACCCACATATAATTGATGCATCGTGCTTCAATTATCTCACTCTTCCACTCTTGTTCAAAAGTTGCCGCCGGCTGCTGCCACCGGGGGAGGCGGGGAAGTCTCCTCTGCGAATGCCCCTACAATTGGGGCAATTGCAGCAGTGGGCGGCAGGCCCTCAACTAGCGTGACCTGGGGTGGGCTTGCACCCACTGGTGCCACAGCCACCGGTGGGGAACTGGGCACCACCGGTGGCGGGCTGGGAGACGCCGGTGGCGGGCTTGGGGCCACCGGTGGGGGACTTGGTGCTATCGGTGGCGGGCTGGGGGACACCGGTGGGGGACTTGACACCACCGGTGGAGGACTGGGGGCTACTGGGGGTGGACTCGGTGCCACCGGCGGCGGGCTAGGGGACACTGGTGGGGGACTCGGTGCCACCGGCGGGGGACTGGGCACCACCGGTGGCGGGCTGGGAGATACTGCCGGGGGCGGACTAGCGACTGGGGATGGAGGGGGCGACGAGGGTGGCAAGATGGGCAGTACCGGGGGCGGTGTGGCGGCCACAGGCGGCGGCTGGCCCGCGACAAACGCCGGCGGCGGCTGCCCCGTGAAAAGCGCGGGCGGCGGGCCCCCCGCAAAGAAGGCCGGGGGTGCGCTCCCCGCTGCAGCTGGCACGGTGGTCACCGGAGCGGGTATCGGCGGCGGCGGCGGGCTCGGGGGGCACTTTGCCTTATTGAGGCTGACGAGTGCTGCACAAACACACTTTGCACTTGCTTCAGCATTCGCCCTGCAACAATGTTTGCTTACACATTACCTTGTTTGCTGTCAATTTGTTCTGAAGAGGCCCAAAAACATACGACAATAATGGCTGCTGCGCCCTTGCATCAATCCATTTGCCACAACAATAGCCTGGTCTATCCATCCACAATTGGTGCAACTTTATGCGCAGGCGCAGGCCACCACATATTCAGTACTTATTACTGACCCTGCTTGGCAAAGGCCGGTACTGTGTTGAGGATGTTGATGGTATTGATCAAGCCGTTGTCGCAGATGCACCCCTGCATGCAAATAGATGTGTGAGCAGTAAATACAGAGCGCTGTTTGAATTACAACCGGATGTGAAGGGGGCACCTCTCAGAAAGAGTATGCCAACAACACAGAAACAGGCTGGATCGACTTTGTCATAGGACGCACCCCATTGAGAAAATTTGCGGCTGCATTGTAGCACCTGCAGACAGCAGACTAACATGCTGACGCACATCACATGCTACAAAAGTATTGCCTTTCAAGTCATCATGCAGAGCATTGCTGACAGGTACTCTCTGCCGAATGATCCAAGGGAAGTAAAGTCAGTATGCAGCACTACTGACTAGCGCAGAAGTGTTAGACTGTGAGGCAGCAGGTAGGGCTTACGAAATGTCCAAAGTCTTATTCCCGGTCAGCTGAAGGATTTGGAAGACACTGAATTTTGACAGCTGGCCTCCGTTGGCGTTGAGGGCATTGAGGAAGGGCTGGCAGCCTTGTAGAAGGGTGAGTGCCCGCTGCAAACAGTCCGCTGCACAGCAGGCACAATTGTCAGTACACCAGGAGCCTTGGCAGTAGTGCATGCGACACAAGCACTGTCCTTGCAGAGGGATGCTTTGGTCCAACACTCATGCAGCGCTGCATAAAACCATTCTGGCACCCTTTTAAGTGGTGCACTGCTTTGCCCCCTGCAGCAACTGTGTCCTGAGCTACTTGATTCGATATATTCAAGAAGGAAATAATGTGCAATCGATCGTTGCATGCTCGTAAAGCTACACCTAGACATCCTGGGAGCGGCCAAGGTCACGGGTTGTGTGATCACCGGCTGGGGGCGTCGTGAAAGGGAAGGCATTGACATAAATGCCTCCCACTGATGTCGGCGTGACGTGGGTAGGGATGCCAAAGAGTGGAGAAGGCTGGAAGAAAGCCGCTAGACGACCGAAGATAAAGGCATCTGCTGGCGAGCTCGCGCTGATGAGAAGGAGGACCAGCGAGCTGATCACAGCCCCTCTGTGCTGCATCGTCGACTCTATGGAGAGATCGATACCAAAGACAACCTGACGGTAAGCATATTTGAATGTCCAAAAGGCCAAGAGGGAAAAGGAAAAGTGATAGAATCTGGCATTTCAGGATAAAGGAGCATCCAAAACAGGTAAACGGAACCTTGGACTTGGACTTCATTACTTGGACGATGCCACCTAATCACTTTTCGTTCATGCACACGTCACAAATGCGGATTAACGTAGAAAAAGCATATATTTCAATAAATCTACCCAAGCCGTATCCATGACGACGATGTTCGACTCTTTTTGAAGAGGATGAAAGGTTCAAGAGCAGAGCGTATCCTATGGCAACTTCTGTTGACATCACCTGCATGGATGTTGCTCACCATAAATTTGCGCGACATTCCATTCAAAATACAGGTTGCATACCGTTCACTAGGCATTTCTCGCGATTTATTCGATGTGAAAGATGGGATGCTGATGATATCAGGCTGCATTTATTGACCTGCACTATGTAGCTTTCTGAAACCAGTCATCTGAACCCTTCTCAACACCGACCTTATGGCCAAACAAAGCAACATGGAAGAGGATCAGCAGTATGAGAGATTTGACATGGATAATGATTTTGAGGGAGGCCAGTGGGTTGGAGGTGAATATTTCTACACAGAGAAGAAGCGAAATCGCAGGCAGACGAAGGAGGAGCACTTGTATGGATATGAAAGCGAGCAGAGCGATGAGGACAGGCCAAGACGTGGAAAAGGTCCTCGCAAAGCCGCAGATTACACCAGACCAGTCGGCTTTGTGTCCAGCGGAGTGGTGAAGAGCACTGAAGAAAAGCCTGAGGATGTTGAGACTGCTGAGCATGCCGAGGAAGATAAAGGGATGCGAAATGGCTTAGGAGCGCAGCAGAACGGTACAGGACTGGGGTATCCTGGGCACAGCATCAGCGCTGGCATGGGCTTCAGGCCAGCCAAGGAGCCTCAGATACAGCTTGATTTTGAGGAAGATGATGGAGTTGTGCTGCCAACCTCCTTTGGAAAGAGGTTCGTTTCTTGCCTCACAAGCGCCGATCTGCTTGTGAAGTTGCAAAGTTGACAATCTTGCGCTTGACAGTCATAAGACTTCCAGATGACTGGATACCGGCACGCTATTGACTTGCAACACTCTGCAACAGTGTGAAGCAAGCGGCAGAGGAGAGACTGAAGGAGAAGAAGAGGCGAGAGAAGGAAAAGAAGAAAACCTCCAGCTCCAGGGTCACAAGCGCGAATGGCGCACCATCAGTCGGAGAATTTGAGCGGCACACCAAAGGCATTGGAGCCAAGCTGCTGGCCGGCATGGGCTACAAGGTGCGAAACATGCTCAACAAAGGATCTCTCTTGTGTGTACCGCATCATCTGTGCCATTGATCACAGCACGTTGCTGTAGTCCTTAATGAGTAATTGGGAGTTTGGAGAGGCCTTTTAGGCTTTTGGGCTACTGGAAGAGCGTCTCTTGAAATTATCTTCTCATTTCTCAGGAAGGAGAGGGGCTGGGGCGCAATAGACAGGGCATCAGCAAGCCCATCGAGGTCAAGCTGCGTCCCAAGGGCATGGGCATGGGCTACAACGACTACGAGGAGCACAAGCTGATCCCCGATGAAAAGCCTGCCGAGGAGCCTGTTGAGAAGGTGCGCATGCCTCCCATAAAATCGGCTTCAATGTCAGTCACGAAATTAACACATCTGAGGTCTCACGCTCATGTGGAAGACTGGTGTTCCTTTGTAAGGTTACATGGTGACATCTGAACACCATGGTGTCACAGGCAAAGGAGGAGGCAGTGGACGTGAAGCTGTGGAGGAAGAGGCATGCAGCCGCGCGGGTCAAGCGTGAGTTCCGTACCGCTGATGAGGTGCTGCAGGAAGCTGCTGAGAAGCCTGCAGGCGCCACTCGGCAGACCATCCTCGACATGCGTGGCCCACAGGTACAGACCCGCCTTCATCCCCAATATCTGCCATTACAGCCCATATTGTTAAATGTTCTCAATGCCTCCTTGACTGCCACAACTCACTGACAAGAAGAAATTGATCAAATGGCGCGTGTTTGTGCTGGCGCAGGCGCGGCTTGTGACAAACCTGGAGCACCTGAATGTGATGGATGAGGAGGCGACCGGTGGCGATCTGGTGCCGATGCCGGAGCTGCAGCACAATCTGCGGCTGCTGGTGGACCTGGCAGAGGCGGACATCCAGCGCATTGACGGTAAGCTGCGCCAGGAAAAGGTGCGTGCACCGCTGCAGGGCCGTGTTGTCAGGATTAAATTTGCGCGGAGGTTGGATGCTCAGCATCCTCCTTGCTGGCTGCATCTTGCTTGATACATGCATGGATTCTTTATGGGACATTGTTTTCTCCTAGGGTCATTTCATTCAGAATGCAATATATGTTGAAAATATCTAGCTTTAACATTGTGACTGCTGACTGCTGACAACGCAATGCAATGCCGATAGGTGGTCATTATGAAGAGACAGCTTGACCATGCGTGCTGCACTGCCGGCGCAGGACACAGCGGTGATCCTGGGCCGGGAGCAGGCGCGGCTGCAGGAGGAGGTGGAGGTGGCACGGCGCCAGGTGGCGCAGGCGTCGCACGTGCTGCAGGAGGTGTCGCGCTGCCAGGCCACCGACGCGCGCCTGTCGCTGGCCGACATCGGCCGCACCTACGCCGCGCTGCGCTCCGGCTACTGGGAAGAGTACCTCATGTACAACCTGGCCGCTGCTGCGCTCTCTCAGGTGCCGCGCCCGTACAATGACTCCTTTCAGTGTTGAAAATTCCCTGATTGCTGCGCTATGCTATGATTGCTGCGCTGCGCTATGATTGCATGGTATGTGCACCATTTGGAATTTGTGTCGCCAGCATGGGGTGTTCGTGTGCCTGTTGAGAGGCTAACAGGGGCAGCTGCTGTGGAGCGGTTGAAGTGAGGGGCAGCGAGTAAAGCCCAAGCTCATTGTGCAGGTTTTGCCTCGCTTCACTGCGCTGCTGGCGGACTGGCAGCCGCTGGAGGAGCCTGTGCGGGGCCTGCAGGAGTTGTCAAGTTGGCGGCCGTTGCTGGAGTCTGACTCTCAGAGGGATGCCATCTTCCAGGTATAACCCCTTGTGCCCCTGCATGGGAGCTGCAACAGAGCCGCTGCCTGCATTGCATGTGCTGCAACTGGGAGGATGTCGTGGGTCTTTCTGCCATCACCGATGCAAGCAGTGCACAAAATGTTGCAAGCCTTGTGCGTTGCATCCACAATCCAAGCCCTGATGCCACGTGATAAACATGGCAGCAGGCCAGCTCCTTCATGGTTCATCTGTTCACTCCTGCTGACCACAATTCTGAAGTGCAGGATGTTGGAGATGACCCCTACACGCGGCTACTGTCAGCGGTGGTGCTGCCGAGGCTAGCAGGTGCAATTACTAATGCTTGGGAGCCACGCGATCCGGAGCCGCCACTGCGCTTCCTGGAGCAGTGGGCGGACGTCCTCCCCACCAGCGTCCAGCGCCACATCCTGGACACTCTCATACTGCCAAAGGTGCGCGCCTGCCCCGCATCTTGTCGAGCATTGTGCCGAACCATGATTCATTGACAAAGAGTGATACAAAGGGAATTATGGAAATGCAGCATCCAGATGAATCGCACCTGAACAACAAAAAGACATGTGGTAATTGTTGGCATCAGGGGACATCTGTACTATCTTCCCTCTGAGGCTGGAAGCCTACGGCGCAGCCCTTGGCTGAGCACTGCTTGAGGTTGAGGTGCAGTGTGCCAATGTTGTCCCACTGGTTTACCTGCGGTTGAGGCCCTGTAAGCAAGGCTGCAACTGTCTCAATTGAGGTTGTGGGGTATGGGCGCAGCTGAGCCGGGCGGTGCAGGCGTGGGAGCCGCGGGAGGAGCGTGTGCCGCTGCATGCGTGGCTGCACCCCTGGCTGGAGATGCTGGGGCCGCAGCTGGAGGACCTCTACCCAACCATCCGCTTCAAGCTCGCCTCCGCGCTGCAGGCCTGGCACCCCTCCGACGCGTCAGCCCTCGCCCTGCTATCCCCCTGGCACAAGGTATGCGCCTCCTCTGTTGCCCTTCTAGTTTCCCTTGAGAGCTCCTGCCAGCTGCTTACAGCTTGGGCAGGCAGGCATCGCATGGGCGTCGCGTGTGCACTCCTGACAAAGGTCTGATGCCTGTAGCATTGCCGTGGGTGCAAGTGGCTCCAGGATATCACAGGACTAAGCAATCGATGTCTCATTTCAGGCGCCATCATTTCTTGATGTTGTTGAGATGTCGAAGGACGGTTTGAGGCTGCTCAGATGCTCAATTTACTGGGAACAAGCGTGTTTGTTGCTGGCAAGGGTTGCTTTGGCTGAGGGGGAAGCGTGACCGCAGGTGTTTGAGCCCAAGGAGTGGGCGGCACTCATCGGGCGCTCCATCCTGCCGAAGCTGGCGTATACGCTGGACGCGGATTTCGCGGTCAACCCGGTGGCGCAGGATCTGACGGCGTGGCAGTGGGTCATGTCGTGGGCCGGCGTGCTGCCGCGGCAGCAGCTGATCAGCCTGCTGGAGGACCACTTCTTCCCCAAGTGGCACGCCGTGCTGCAGCACTGGCTGGCCCATGCCCCAGACTACGACGAGGTCACCGCCTGGTACCTCGGCTGGAAGGTGCTGCTCTCTGCACAGCCCACTATGCTGCTGGGGCATGCATGACACCGCGTACTCATACACGCAGAATAGACTTGACGCATGGCAATGTACTCTCGACTGCCTTGTTTTGAGGTTCACCGTTGATATAGAATGCTTGCCCTAACGATGAGACATGCCTTGGTTAGCATCACTGCAATGTATACCGGGATAGGAAAGAGGAGGCTTAGCACAGCGATTGTCTATTAATTTTTCGTGCATGATTGACGCGGTGGGGTGTGGGATGTGGCAGGGCATGTTACCAGCAGAGGCGCAGGACCACGAGCGAATCCGCGCGCACCTCAATTCGGCGATCAATGCCATGAACAGCGCGGTGCATGGCATTCCCCTGCAGTACTCGCAGCCGGCTCTAGCCGCCGCCGCTGGAGCCGGCTACGGATATGCCGGAACCGCAGGTGAGATTTCTCCGCACTGCTCCTTACGTGGTGGGACACACTGCGGATGGCCTGCCTGCTATTGCTTGTGTTGCCCCTCAGAAGCGCTGTGAAGGACTCAGACGCTCAATGCCTGTGTGGGATCTGCTGGTGCCAGGGTGGGAGCTGAACGCGTGCTCTCATCTTTGCAGGGGCAGTGCCGACGACAGGCTATGCAGAGCCGAATACGTATGATAGCTCCAGGGCTCAAGAACCTTCGATGCGGCAGCTGGTCGAAAATTTTGCGCAGGAGAATGGTGTGGTGTTTCTACCTAAGTCTGGGCGCCGGCATGAGGGCCTGCAGGTGACCAGCACACTCTTGGCCTCCTTGCATCGCTGCCATGCGTTCGTGCCTGGTTTCAAACTCTTATACACAGAAAAATGCCGCTCTGGAACATGCCAGAATATGATTCATCATCAAGTCTGCTCTGTTTCAGTATTGGTGCTCCAAGAAATATGACGGTGAGAAGCGCGGGAGTGTTGTGTGCACGTCTCGGATGGGATAATGGGCAAGCTCCTGAGGCAGCTGCTTCTCTCTGCAGGTGTACGGGTTTGGCGGCGTCAGTTGCGTGATAGATTCATCAGCAGGGCTTGTGAGGGCCCATATAGGGGGTCAATGGGTGCTCACAGGCCTGGAAGATCTCCTCAAAGAAGTGAGAAAGCGCCAGAAATTGTAGTATGTCTTGGATGGGTGTGTTCACATTTTAGCTCAGATTTATATGCTTCGGTCAGCATTGGTTTGGACACTGCTAAAGCGGATATCAACAGACAAAGTTTGTCAGATATGACAGGCAAGGCATGAACATGTAGCACCAGCCCTCTTTGTTGCTGCAGAGTTTCGAATGGGCTCAGAAAAAGTGAGTCAGAATGTTACTGATGTAACTCAGGTCATTGTTGGCTAATATCTGGTCATGGTTCCGCTATGACATGCATGTGACCTCTAATTTGCATGCAACTTGCACTACAGCCACCACTGCAGGACGACAGTGATTAAAGTCTGTGACTACCTATTTTAAGGTGAATCACATGTCATACATTTGAATGTATTTGCATGCCTACCACCGTACTGAGTAAACCTTGGTAACCAAAGCAGAAATGTGTAGATCTGCGGCACGTCTCCCGAGGAGTCAGACTTGATGCAGCACATCCCTTAGGACATGATCCAGAGGCTTGGAAGCATAAACTTAACAAAGTCGACAGCATGCGCTAGTTGTTTATACGCCAAAGCAGTCGCAATTGCAATGTACACTTATCCACTCAGGAAGCTCAGGTAATTCCAATCCTGGCCAACACGTACATGCTGGCATCTCAACCTGCCAAATGTTGACAGGATGATGTCTATTTGGCAAGAATTTGAGCTGCCTTGAAGCTTAAACAACGCATATAATCCTTGGGAGAACTGTGCTTATTGTTGGGCCGTCATCCCCATAAAGATTGGCAGCCTGCACCGTCAGGTGGACAGGGACATGTAAATAGCGGTCATCTACACTAGACATACTGTTGAGGGTCTTAGAATTACAACGCAGCGACAAGCTTGTTGTCTGCAGCGTGGCCGTTGTCCAATGCGGGCACATCTCCGTTTGTGACGGATGCATCTGCGGTGGCGGGGGCTGCATTGCCGTTCTCATCCTCAAAGCTGGACCCATTCAGCTGCAGGAAGTGCTCTGCCTGCAGCGCTGCCATGCACCCTGCCAAAAAGAAAACATTCCTCAATCCCTGCCCACAGTATCTCCACCTTACAAAGTCTGAGAGGCACCCAGTTGCGCTGCAGCAAAGCCGAGGGAAGACAACTCACCAGTGCCGGCTGCTGTGATGGCCTGCCGCCACTTCTTGTCCTGCACATCTCCGGCAGCGAAGACGCCTGGCACGCTCGTCTCTGTGGTGCCGGCCAATGTGAGGACATATCCATCCTCGTCAGTCTCCACCTGCAGCACAGATTTGCATCTCAATCCAAATGCTTCTACACAGCCACCAGGCAAGGACGCATGATTGCTAAATTTGAAGAGATGACACCGATGGCCTCGGGTTTGTACAGTAATGAATCATGCCTCAATTGATGATGCACACCTGGTTGTTCAGGAACTTGCTGGCGGGCTCGTGGCCGATGGCGAAGAAGAGGCCGGAGACTGGCAGGTCGCGCACTTCCTTGGTCTTCACGTCCTGCACCTTGAGGCCGCCCAGCATCCCCTTCTCATTGCCATACGCCTCAACCGTTGTCGTGTTCCACAGCACCTGCACATTGGATCCATCTTCATGAGCAACGCCTTTTGAGCATTAATTTTCCAATGTATGGATTCCTGGAAAACAGACACCAGTCATCTGCGCCTTACAGATCCCTTCTGGCTCAGAACGCTTTCCAAACAAATGCTTTGGAAAGGTGCATTGTTGCATTTAAATTGCAATAACAAACCCGTTTGGCAGGCGTGCCAGTGGTATCTTGCAGCAATGAAAAGCAGGAGCTTGGGCTCTGACTGAAACCTGCTGGGCAACAGGAAAGGCCGTGTGCCGGAAGGGGCCAGGCGCGCGCACCTCGATCTTGGGGTTTTCGAGGGCGCGCTTCTGCATGATCTTGGAAGCGCGGAACTCGTCGCGGCGGTGGATGATGTACACCTTGGACCCGTACTTGGTCAGGAAGAGCGCCTCCTCCATTGCTGAGTCACCTCCGCCAATGACGGCCAGCGGCACTCTCCGGAACATCGGCGCCGCGCCGTCGCAGACCGCACATGCGCTGATGCCCCGGTTCCAGAACCCGTTCACCTCCCCTGAACCCGGGAATTCCAGCCGCTTGGCCACTGCGCCTGCAGGCACATGCGCAGGTTATGCGTCAGTGGGTGTCTTTTCTAAATCAGGGACAAGGCAGAAGTAGAAGATCCACAGCGCAAGCCACGCAGGCCGATGTGGCAGATACCATGCATGTAAGCCATGCTGCTTGCATGCAGGATGTGTGAGGGCGGGACCTGGGGTTATGCTCGAGGTCAACAGGCGGGAAGCACAGAAAGTGATGCCTAATATGGTGCGTGCATCAGATGCGTCAGGATATATTACCTGTGGCAATGATGACGGTGTCTGCTTCCACGGCCTTCTTGCTCGTCCACACCTTGAAGGGTCGTCTTGAGAGATCAATCTTGTTGACTGTCTCAGAATATATCTTTGTCCCGAATCGCTCACTCTGCGCCCTATATGTATATTCCAAGCATAAACATTATAAACTACTGATTATGAGCCAATTGCACATTACTTTGCCGAGTAAAATTTTGCCCTGAACACAAGAACATATACACGATGGGTGGTGTGGTTCTGGTGCGAACCTGAATTTGTCGGTTATTTCGCCACCCATGATGCCCTCCGGAAAGCCTGGAAAGTTTTCTACATCTGTTGTGGTTGTCAGTTGGCCGCCAGCAGCAATACCGTTTGCAAGCCATCCTTCAAAGAGAATAGGATGGAGTTCTGCGCGAGCAGTGTAGATGGCTGCTGTGTGCGCTGCAGGTCCCGAGCCAATGATGCAAACTGGCGTCTTCATCGTTTCCGATGTTGCCATGGCAGCTGCTTCGCTTACAAAAGAAGGAGCGAAAGGTGGTTTCGTCAAAAAAGAAACAGCTGCCCGGCACTTCAATAGCGATCTGCTGAGCATAAATAAGTATAGCTAACCAAATTATTTTGCGGTGTCATCCACGTGCTCTGCATCCTCTTTCATGTTTCTCGTGAGGCGTTCAGCGTAAGACTGTGCACGTTGCAGCACGTGCAACAACAGCTGCCAAGTGGAAGTCCCTTCATGCAGGTTCCCAGTCACCAAGCATATCATAAGTTTCTTGCAAACATTAGTGATGTTAGAGATAGCTCTCCATAAGCTGATACCTCAGTGGACACACTGCTCTCTGTCACGAAGAAATCACAGCTGTGTACACGGGCTCAACCAACTTCAAGTTGAATTCGAAGTTACGATGGCCCATGGGTACCTGGCCAATCAACCGGGTTCGCATCATGCACAAGAACAGCAGCAACTCAGGAGTCGCCAACGCCGCTGCACCTGCTTCAGGCAAACTGTGATGCAAGCAACTCGCAGTGCCTTAATTAATTTTCTGCGCTATAGCCGCCTAGGCTGAGCCTAGGCGGCGCCCCTGGCATATGTGTCTGGTTTGCATCGATGGGCTACATAGTAGAGTCCATACTCTGCCGCTGGCTCAGCTGTAGCCGGCCGCTGGATTTACAAAGGACACACTCAGGTTCCTTGCAGGGCACATGTGTACAATACGTCACATTGCCGCGCTAATAGCGGAAAGGAGACAGACATTCAGACATTCAGAGTATTACCATACTCTCACTTAATGACAATCGCTTTCTTCAGCATCTACAACTTTTTGTAGCTTGCTCCAGTGAAGGTGCCGCTGACCCTGCCTAGATGATATTACACTGTGTCTTTATTCCCATGACGACTCAAGTGTAACCATTGTTGTCATAGTCTAGCAAGTTTGACTTCTTCTTCCACTTGTAGGGCGTTCCCATTGCTGGTGCTGGCTCTGACTCGCTGAACTGTGGGTTGCACACAGTGCAAAGGTCAGTCACATTGACTTGAACAGATAGCGACGACACAGTTTGCTGCACGATAATTTGCATCAGAGGTCCATGAGGAGGCAGGCATGATGTCCTCAATCATCTGCTTCAATTCCTGAACACATTCGGCAGGTTCAGAGCTCACCTGTGTTCTCTCTGAAACATCCACCTGGTACTTTACCATGTGCTTCTTGTTTGTACCACCCACCAACTGCCCCTCCCTCCTCTTGTCGCGCACTGTGCACAAAAGTCCATGTGAGCCCATGCTTATAACTCAGGTTGGCACCGTGGCTTCTGGACCGGTGGATCTAAGGAGTAGAGCAATACAGGTGTTGGCTGGGAGCTCACCCCAGTATCTGATGTCATACACCTGTTCTGGCAGAGCTGCTGGCACAGATGGGCGTACAGGTTGTGACCTGCACAACAAGCAAGTGCATGTGGGTACTCGTCTGCAGTCTTTGACTACAGTGAGAAAGCCAAGTGACAGTAGCTGCTTGCGCGTTCAAGTGTGACAAGGGTAAAGACACGCACGCTGGGGCATGCTTTCTGTAATCAGGTGCTGAAGGCAGGTAATCCTGGAATTCAGGCGATGAAGCCACACCAAGCACCTGAAGCAGGCAAATCTTTACACTTCCACAAGCAGCCCTGCAGCTTTTCAGTCTCCAGAATTATAGGACATCGATCATTCAAAAGCTTAAATTTGCGTTCCATAATTAGATGAACCAAATACAAAGACCAGGAACGATATGTGGTAGTATGCCCTAGACCAACCTTCCACGGAGCTTTGATGGGGATCTTTGTAAGCCATCCTTTCAGTGTTGCAACTGCTTTATTCGCCATTTCAAGGGTCCCAGAAGGACCACCCGTCAGCTGGGCCAACCAACTTGCTCACAGCAAGATCCCTCCCCACTCAGCGGTGCCTAGACAACCCGGAAGAATTCGGCACAAGATACCAGCCGTTGTGCTTCCCTTCCCTCACAATTTCGATCAAATGAGAGGGCCCAGGAATCGTTATTCTAGGCCAAATGTGGTCAGAGTGGAAGTTTTGGTGATCGATTTTACGGTACGAGGTGCAGATCTGGGAGAGACCGTAGGACGAGATGGCTCGTCAGCTGCAAGGCGCGAATTGGCCTTGAAACAACATTTGGATCCGAAGGAAAGGCTGTACTTACATTTTGACGCTATTCTCTCCTTTAGGTTGTTGCAGTCAAGCTGCCTCCAGAGGCTCCTTATCGTCCACTGAACAGCCCCCCTTTGATGAGCTGGGCCCCATATCTTGTCCCAGTGTTGACATCACCACCAGACATGGCAGTGAAACTAGAAGAATATCCATGCCGAATTGAGAAGTTGGCTTGAAAGGACATAGAAATTGGCAGAGGGCACAGTGCGGAAGACACGAACTCCACCTCCATCAAACTTCAGATTACAACTTACAAACTATGGGCATTTGGATTTCCCGATTGATGGCCGTTTTCGGCGAGAGAGAAGCCCGAATTCTCGTGCTGGGACTCGATAATGCTGGGAAGACTACTATCCTTTGTAAGCTGCAAAGGCTCTCTGTTGGTTATGCACTGGCTGAGTGTTTCATTCACCTTGGCTCCAAATATCCTTGACAATGTTTTTTTCCTTGTAAACAGATCGCTTGCAAGTTGGAGAGGTTGTCTCTACCATCCCAAGTGAGTCCCTTTCGTACTCATGAAGAGACCATGCTTCTTTGGACGGAAGAGGCCTTTATAACACAGTCATGACTGGAACAATGCCATCATCTTGGAAGGCACATCTCGCAAATTTAAATTGATTTTTTTGCTTTTTTTCCTGCAGCCATTGGGTTTAATGTGGAGACAGTGACATACAAGAACATCAAGTTCCAGGTCTGGGATCTTGGGGGACAGACCAGCATCAGACCCTACTGGCGGTGCTACTATCCCAACACGCAGGTGAGCTGGGGCGTTGGGGGACTTTCAATAGTTTCTGTGATGCTCCTTAAATTTTCGCTGTGTTGACACTAGGCTTTGACGGACCCCTCTTGCTGCCCTCTGCAGGCCATCATCTATGTAGTGGACAGCAGTGACACAGAGCGCATTGGCACTTCTGCCGAGGAGTTTCATGCTATTCTGGATGAGGAAGAGCTGAGGGATGCCCTCATTCTTGTATATGCCAACAAACAGGTGACATCTCGTCAGTATCTGGCACCCCTCATGAGGCTGGAGAGCAATTACCTTCTCTTCGGGAATGTTAGTTCAGAGGGTCGTCTTGAATTGTGTTTGTCATGTCCAGGATCTACCTGGAGCACTGGACGATGCTGCAGTGGCCGAGGGCCTGAACCTGCACAGCATCAAGAATCGCGACTGGGCAATCTTTAAAACTTCAGCCATCAAGGGAGAGGGATTGTTTGAAGGCCTGGACTGGCTGTCAAACCAGTTGAAGACAAGGAAGCGATGATGCCTGATTCAGAAGCTTGCAGCTGCCAGCAGTGCGGCACTGTCGTGATTGACATTAGAAAGGCATCTGTGGGGCATACTTACTCGAAATTTCATGTTGTGCGCATAACCAGAGGCCCGGGGCGGGGGCATATCAGCCTGATATGAGGTAGGGAAGCAACGTTGCCGGGCAGAAGATTCCAGCCTTAATCATTGCCTTCTCAAACGAGGATGGGTTGCATTCTACAGTTTGTTGGCTGTGAGACTGATAAGGGAAGCCCACACTAAAATGGCCTCACAGCAGTGATCGGATCCACATCCGAGGTGTACGGTATCCAAGCAGTAATAAATTCTGGCGAGCCTGTAATTTTGTGTACGGAATATCTCGTGCCGCAATGTAGTGGAAACCTGAGGCACATCCACTTCATCATGCAGCAGTAGAGCGCTTCGATGGCTGCCGCAGCGCGGTACCAGTGCTGAATGGATGTGGAGTTCAATGGTCCACATGCAAGTAGGCAATTGCAAGCATGCACTGCGCATCCATGCATGCTCGCTGCTGAGAATACATCGCCTAAACGTCCCGCGCTTTACAGAAAAGTGCTACTGTTACAGTATGCATGGCCGCAACAGCCAGTGGCCTGCCATGCTTCCAGTGAGAATGAAGTCTGTCCCACACCCCGATCTCTAAATCCACACGATTGGCAGACTGTGCTCCAACAATCAGGCGCTCCTTACAGGCCCATCAAGGTCTTAGAGGCCTCGTGAGGCTTTATCAGGCAGAAGTGCCCAAGAATCTGGGCAGCTGTATTCGGGTGCGCGCGAGTGCGCTGGAACTAAAGCAGTTCTGACTAGGAGCGCCATATGGCTGTGCACTTGCATAGCCACTTCACTTCTTCGTTGACGCTTTCCTCATCAGAGCAGACATCTCCTCACGCTTCTTCTTGGCACGCAAGTGTGTGCCCAACTGCAGGACAGCAACAACTGGCCGTCAGCATGACTGTTTGACAGCACAAGCAAACAAAATCCAGATGATACGCAGCTCCAAAGGAGGTGATCAAGCTCAGAAGAGCACAGATACAGGGTACATAATCAGTCAGCACACCCTGGGGCAGCAGAAATTCACCTTCTTTTTGCAGAGCTTCAAGGCGCGCTTGTCCTTGCCCACCTTGAGCAGCTCGGTCACCCTCTTCTCATAGGGTGCAAGGCCTGCTACCTCCCGCACAATCTCCCTGACGAACTTGACACGCTTGCTGAGCCTCTGCACAGTACACAGGAGTCAGCAAAGCAGGCTGCGCGGTAGATTCCCCACACCGTCCTGTTATGTGACAAACGCATAATCCATCACAAAAGCAAAAGCAATAAAAACAGGGATGCCGCAAGAAATCTCGAAAGGTCTCAGAAATCCTGCCTAAACAAACATCCTGATAAAGATCTGAAAGCCAAGGATGCTTCGTAACACTGGTTGTCGCCTCATTGATACTTTGCTTATATCAAACACACTTACGATCGCCAAATTCCCAGAGGACAGATTGGTCGTGAACACATTAAGTTATTGGGCCCTTACTCCCTTGCGCTGTGCTGGCCTGGCCACCTTCTCCTTCTTCGTCACGCCGTGACCCTTGTGAAGGCCAACTGCAATCCCTGTAGGTGCCATCCTTGCAGAATGGCCAGCATCCACCACTGTCAAGATCTGCAGCTACAACTCCATGAGATGGCGGCCCACCTTCGCATAGGGTACTGCAGCGACCCTTTAATTTTTAGGCCCCAAGGGAGTTGCAGAATTTCAAACCCTATTTTCCGTGACGAGATGCACTTTCGAGATTGGTCAATTGCTTCAAAGTGAAGACTTTTGGGGTAGCTGGCCTCTTGTTATCCAGCACACTTTACCAAACTTCGCTCGCTTGGTGCTGATAGCGACTCACGTGAACAGTGGGGTGATGGATCAGCAGGACGGAACAGCAAGAGGGCCTGCACTTTTTAATGAGGTCTGTGGAGCACCACAAGGCAGTGACGACGCACATTCTCAGGCCGCAACCAGCGACTTTGCGGAGTGGACTCCCACAGATCTGTGGTTCGGTGGTTACACCTCCATGCTCCAGAGTCCCTCAGGAGGACAAGATGCTCGAGCATCGAAGCAGTCTGAGAGCCAATCAAGCCAAGCATCTGCAGCAGAAGGTTGCTAGTCGATCGATCTCCTATGTACAGGAAAGGATGCTGTTGAGTGTATATCCCAGGATCAATGCTGAGGCCATAGATCGTCGCTGTGGGTTTAATCTGTACCGAATCTTCCTGTAACATGTAGGTGAAAGCGATGAGAAAGGGTCCAAGGGCAAGAAATTGGGGTTCCTGGGCCGTGCAAGCGAGAAGTTGAAGCGCTGGAAGAACAGGACACCAGCTCAGCAAGAAGCGAACAAAGCAGCTCAGAAGCGTTACAGAGAAAGGAAGAAAGGACAGGTGTCAGAACTGCAGACGCAAGCAGATGCATTGGCTGCTCAGGTACGCGCAAGACAGCTCTTGACAGATGTCCTGCCTGTTGAGGGCAGTGCTTGGATGATGCACAGAAACTCGTACTACAACGGCATAAATTATTCCCTATCCCTTGGATGCCATGAATTGTACATCCACTTCCTTGTGTCGCAGGTGAAAGCGCTGGAGCTTGTCAATGCAGACAATGTCTCCCTTGAGAAGTCCAACCAATCCTTGGAACAGCAGCTTTCAAGCACTGCTTCGCCTCAAGTGAGCAGTCATCTTCTTTTCTCTGACCTAATGACATCATCTTGCCGCGTGCACCAAGAATTGTTTTGCAGAAGCTAATGTAGCATAGACGTCGCTCTTGTGTTGTGGTGCACTTCTGAGGAAAAATTGGATGGCATATCAGTCAAGGAGCAGCGCCCAGAAAACAACCTCTAGCGAATGGGGCAGCCCTGAATGGCTAAGGTTCAATGACAACTTCCTCAGTGTGGTGCGCCTCACTTGACTCACATTGCTGTCTTCCTGGCAGTTGTGCACATGCTTTGCTCATGGGCGTGTTACATGACTGGGCAATGCATCACACCTTTATTGTAATCAGATTTGCTGAGCTGACACTGTTCGGTTTTGAAGGTGCTTCAGAAAAGGTCATTCATGTTGGCAGGTAGAAGGATTGGGAGCATACCTGCGTGAAAAGGGGGTACAGCCGGATGTGATTGACAGAAACACCCCTCCCGAAGTGCTGGAGGAGATCAAGGAGAGGATGCTCCAAGCCATGCAGACATGCATGCAGGGTCTCAACCTTGGCGGTCTCAAATTGCAGCGCCTGATCGACGCTGTGACCACCAGGTGAGTACTAAAGCATAGCGGAACCTCATGTAAGAATGTTGCAATGTATTTGTGTATTCTCGCCACAGAAATCGCCATGTTCTTCCCAATTGTGGAGGTGGGAAACTCAATGTTCATCTTTTGCGCAGAGCAGAAGCATGATGGTGTGACACTTTGGCCTCTCTGTATTTGAAACATGTCTCGGAGGGCTTGCTGAAGGTGCTCCACTTGTCGCAGGAGGAATCTGACATCACATGCTGGCACAGACGGCCGCACAGAGTGCTACACAGCTGCTAGAGTGCTGAACCTTACAGAGGAGCAAGTGCGCCGGGGCCTGCAGTACAGAATCCATGTCCTGGGAGTCCTGGATAAGTGGGTCCCTGTCAACTCAGGAAGGAGTCCATGCGCTTGCATTGGTGGTGTGACATGCTTGTTCATGGGAGGCCAATTTGGCGTGGGATGCCAAAGGAAAGGCTACTGTCTGTCATGCAGGATCTACATGGAGAGAGACGAAATCAATCGGCGAGTTGCACAGCTGCTGGCTTCTGCTGATGAGGGTGCACAGCAGCAGCTGCCAATAGCTCTGGCTCAGCTCAAGGCGAATCTGTCTGCAGAAATGCGTGCATGGTCTGAGCAGCATTTCCTGCTGTTCCGCATGTTGCTGTCTCCAACTCAGGTAAACCTGTCCTGTAATTCCATCATCTTGTTCATGTGTTGGCCACTACTAGTCAAGATTTGCTGCCTTCTAGTGGCATGCTCGATTACGACTCATATTTGCATTTGCTGCATGTCTTCATCTATGCAATGAAGCAGCATCCTTGCCCCTACGTGAAGGTTCTTGTGCTGGTCTTGTTCTTGACAGGGCGCCTGGCTGCTGGTGGAGTCTTTCCCCTCGCATTGCGACTGTTTGGCCTTTTTCAATGGTCTTCAAGATATCTTCCCTCCAGAGCAGAAAGCCTAGTAATGCTGGATGATGGAGAAAGTTGACAGGTGTCATGTCTATGATTAATTGTAGCTGCTAATGCTTCTCTGAATGAGATGAAATCAGGACCAAGTGCAAATTGCATACCTGTCGACAGAGATGTGGAGTGAAAGATTAAAGGCACCTGCTTAAAGCCCAGAACTGAATGGCACATGCATACATCGTGATGAAAAGAGTGCACTTGATATCAATTTGCAACTTGAAGTATTTAAAATGCGAAGTAATTGCCGGATGCAACAGCTCCAATCTGGTGCTTTGTCTGCCATCCATGGAGATGCATCTCCAGGTATCATCTGTCCAGACTGCAGATCCATGCATTTGCTCGACAGGCTTCACCATTTCTGCCTCAGGGATTCCGGTCATGTGTGCCTCAGTGAGATTATAATTAGGAAATGCGCGTGTTTTCTGCTGGTCCCTTTTCACATACACATCTGTAATAATAAAAGCAGTTGTTCCTTTTACGAGAATGCACGGACGCTGGGACAACTACTCAGAGAATGCATGTAATCAAAGCCGACATTTGCTGAGCAGGATCATAACAATGTTGTCCATCATCAAAAGAGATGTTGTTATTCACTGCCAATGTTTGTGATCAATTTTGGACTGTACAGTCTGGTAGTACACAAAATATGCCAGCTATTGTACACCCTGACAGGGAGCCTTCAGAAGGGCATGCAGCAGCAGCAGACAATCGCACTGCATAGGGAACAAGGCAACCAGTAGCTGTGAGGTCTGAAGTGGAGCAAGAACCTGAAGCAACAGCGCGCCACCCAGCTGAGTCTTAGCTTCCTGCTCACAACTGCGCAGAATCCAAAAGTGCTTGTAAAGCATGATGAGGGCCTTCAATAGCCAGCTTGACAGTTGCACATGGGCAGCTGTGCACAGCTCCAGCAAAGAATCCAATTCAGTGGGGCCTCACCGGAAGTTTGCCCGGAGCTTCTTGATTATGTCCCTTAGTAATGAGAGGGAGCTGGCTCTCTCAAAGAATCCCTTGTCAGCCTTGCTACAAACGCTCATCTGCAAAACACTTCCTCTCAGCAATCTCTTAACTTTCTTAATAAGCACAAGGGGGAATACAGAACAACATTATCGAGTGAAGGCCCCCGCTTGTACCTGCGAGCTAAATATTCCAAGCGCTTCTGCATTCAGCTTGCTCCTGTGCTGCATGATAGCATCCAGCCTTGTGGCGTACTCGCTCCTGCGCAGTAGAAAGCCATGCATGGCAGGAGTCAATACTCGCAATATCACTGCAGCTGCGCAACAGCTTTTATGGTGTCTGCATACCACAGTTTCAACTAGGAAGCATGCATAATATGAGGGTCAATTCTGCACCTGTGTGTAACACATTGGAGCCCTGCCAGTGATAAATTTGTCCTCACCTGATCTGGAGAAGGCGCTGCACCTGACCCGGTGTGACCTGAATGTCTCTGACAGCTGCCTCCCAAAGATGTGACTGCATATTCCTTTCAAATGGGGCAATTGTGCCTGGCACTGACTTGGCGCCTGAATATTAGCAAGCAAGTGATGTGAGCTAATGTCATATTGTTAGAAGCAGAGACCTCCTGTCACGCTGAACGTTGGTATATGACGCCAATGCAACATTGTCAGGAGTGGCAACCCGTTACCTTGGTCACAGCCAATGCTCACAAAGCAGTGCACAGCCTCCGACACCATCTGACTGAATGCAGAGCTGCAGCTTGCCTCCTGCTTGTCGTTAGATAGACCTGACATGCCCTTCATGCCATCTTTTAGCAGCAAGACCTGCACAAGTCACCATACTGATTACCTCAAAACATGCGCACTGCAGATATGCACCCTACCTACCATGAGTGGAGTCTTCAGGACATCCTCCGATGTTTGTTCAACACGGTGGAGTGATCTGCGAACACCCTCAGATGCTAAAGACATTGTCAGCATGTCAGCAGTGGGAAGAGACGCGCCAGGTCATGCAGGCGTTCTTGCTGGTGGGACAGCAGGAACTTCCCCTCCTCATCTGCAGCCGCGCCGTCTTCATCCGGCTCTTCGCCAGGGGACTTCGGCTGGTCACCCAAGCTTTGCATCTCAGGCCCAGTCACACTCCGCGCAGCCTGCAGGGATGGACGCTCCGAGGCTACCTGCTGAGTCAGCGCCTGCTGCAGCTCGGCGTTGCGCCTGCGCAGCTCAGCATTCCTGTGCTGCGCTGTCGTCAGCTCCTGCATGCGCTCAGACAGCGCCTGGATCGCCGCCTGCAGCTCGGCTGCCTTGGCCTTCTTTCGCTCCCTGCGCAGAAGCACTATAACTATTTTCTAATTGCACGCTTTCCCTGCCAAGAGGCAAGGTGAGTCCTGCAGACAAGCTGCAGTTACAGGCTGCCAAAATCCTAGGACCCAATGAACCGTGGGAACGGTGCTCAGTGTTTATACCGCCCCCCGCCAGCCGGGGCAGATTAATCAAACAATGTCGGCCAAAGTAAGGAGGCATGTGCATTGCAGAGGGTAGAAACCACAGTGAGGAATGGTGGCGGCGCTTCTAAATCACTGGCATGGATCCACTAAAACTTCCAGACCTCGTGCGCAAATAAGAGTATATCTAAATGTCGATGACCACTGACTGCTCCCAGTGTGCCGGCATAATGTGTGAGGTATCCTGTGCAGGTTGGGAAGCAAGACAGCACCTGTAGCGCACTTGAGCGAGTTTATTCATTGTCTGTTCTCGCTCAGACCGGTTCCTCATCCTACGTTTCTCTGAAGATGGCTGCTTGCTGTCATCGCCGCTGCCTGGGGCTTGCTGCATACCAAAATTTGGCGATGTCAGGTTGCGCCATAAAAATCCCGAAAAGAATACACCGTGGCACAGCAGAGTTATTCTGTTCCAAAGAGGCGACCTTGTCTCAAAGCAAGAGGAAGGATCAGATCACATATCACCAAGGAGTATCACCTCATCTGCAGAGCTGCCCAAGACGGGTTGGTCTTCCTGCAACAGTGATGCAGCTGCCAAAGAGTATTGAATTCCAGTCTGCTCAGGTGGCCTGATCTGCTGCGGAAGTTGATGCTGCCACGGGAAAGATCTCGGCATGTCAATGCCCACTTGTGAAGTGCCTTGCACAGTGGCTGTTGTGGCGGGCAGAGTGCCCCGTGGCTCAGCACTCAAATATGTAGCGGCCTTGGTGGCAGTCGCAGCTGCACCAGTATGTGTGTCCCTGTGAGAAGATCATGGTTCAATTCCACTGTGCCATGATTCAGCATACTAAAGGCAATGACGCGTCCAAGAAAGAAGAGTTCAGTGGTGCTGCAGTAGTGCCATGAAAAATTTTGTCGCTATTTTGTGGCTTACGTCTTCTGGAAGGAGGATGCCTTCGCTTGAGATGGCCATGAGGCATCCAAGACTGCATCTGGTGTAGCAAACTCACGCAAAAAGTCTTGATCCAGATCAAAATCTGGAAATTGGTCCAAGTCAATATCCAGTAAAGAAGCGGAGTTGGAGGATCCCACGTTCATTCCTACGTCTGGTAATGTAACAACAGGGTCCGCAGCACCTGTCGCCTCAAGGCTACCACCTGCATTGCCCCATGCTCGATCAGAAATCATGACATAGTTAGCCGATGAATAGAGATTCAACAACCAGTACCGATACACAGAGTATAATGAACCATTATTTCAGACCTTGCTGGTGGAGCGGCAACGGCAGAGACGGCAGATAGTCCTGCAAGAACCAGTCGTCTGAGAGAAATTCGGGCGCTGGAAACGTCGGCTGCGATTGCATCGAGCCCCTTGCACACTCAAAAAAGATTATCGAACACTACCGCATCAAGTTGGGGGAGCACAGCCAGGCATTCGGTGTGTATCTTGCTAAATTTAATAGCCTTCACGAGAAACAGGGGAATTGGAGATATAGAGCATGCGAGATTATGGCCTGCAGATGAGCTTCCATCTCAATCACGGAATGCCTCATGCCAATGGTATTTACGATCTGGGACCCATTTGGTTGCACATCACTCAATTAATGGTCAAACAGCTTGACAAGGTCATTTACATTAGGATCTGTACAGAAGCTACAAAGGAAAATTGCCACAAATGACGGTTACTGGAGCTGCGCATGTGTCCACTCTATCACAGGCCAGATCGTCATTGATACCGTTGCTCGCTGGACGCAAAACAAAGTCTTTCAGGTGTACCCCCATTCCGGCAATGGCCACAGCAGAGGTGAAGCTCAGCCAGGACGAGCTGAAGAAGCAGGCTGCATGGAAGGCAGTTGAGTATGTAAAGAGCGGAATGAAGCTGGGACTAGGAACGGGATCCACAGCAGCGTTTGCTGTAGACAAGATTGGGCAGTTGCTGAAAGATGGCACTCTAACGGACATTGTCGGCGTCCCAACATCCATCCGCACCTACGAGCAGGCCCTCAGTGCGCAGACGATGTCCTGATCTGATTCTTTTGTGCATCTTGTCTGAGGCAATCAAAGGGAAGAGTTCAAAAACTATGTGAGATGTTCAGTATGTCTCGGTAATGTATGGCACTGTGCATGCTGGCCCTCTGCTCACCAACCTTGGCATGACTGAGTTTGGTCATGATCTGGCCTTCTGCAGGTCTTGGAATTCCGCTGGCCACTCTTGATGAGGTGTCTGAGCTGGACCTCGCCATCGATGGTGCTGATGAGGTGGACCCGAATCTGCATGTGGTGAAAGGCCGTGGAGGAGCCCTGCTGCGTGAAAAGGTGAGCAATCCTGCTGCATGGAGGGCTGATGGCTTCCATACTTTTCCCTGTGCAGACAAAAGCACACTTTGCTTAATCTGGCATGTCCACTGCAGATGGTGGAGCTCGCCTCAAAGAAGTTTGTCTGCATCGTGGACGAGTCAAAGCTCGTGCAGGGCCTGGGCGGCAGCAAAGGTGACTGGCATGAGCATGAAACACATGGCTTCCTTGTTGCATCTTGACTCTCTGTGCTGCGCATGCACTTGCTATGCTTGTAAAGGAAAGTGCTCCATCCATTCAGCTGTCATTCAGCCATGCACGATTCTTGTTTTTGTCTGCATTTTCCAATGTCGCGAGTTTCGTGCCTCAATCGGGAATGACCATGAAGGCGGCATGCGCATGATGTCCTTTCCTGCTGCAGATGCGATGCCAGTGGAGATCGTGCAGTTCTGCTGGAAGTACAACCTCAATCGGCTGCAGAATCTGCCGGAGCTGGCCGGCGGCGTGGCCAAGCTGCGGATGGACGGCGACAAGCCTTACATGACAGACAACTCCAATTACATCGTGGACCTGTACTTTGAGGAGCCCATCAAGGACGCCCACGCCGCTGCCGAGGCCATCAGCAAGCTGACAGGAGTCGTGGACCACGGCCTCTTCATGGACATGGTGGATGTGTGCATCGTTGCGCGCGCCGACGGCATCGAGGTGCAGGAGAAGTGAGAGGGACAGTTGCCGAGGCGTTACCCCGTGGGACATTGGTTGTAGATGTGTGAGCGAGGAGGGCAGAGGGTGCTGATTGACCCATGGCCAGTATAAACAGGCTCCCGGCAAAGTTGTCAGTAGAGTGAGGAAACATTCAGTTCTGTTATATCTGAGAGCAAGTATTTTGATGCCATAGTCTTCTGCTGTGATGTTACCAGAGCGCCTTTGCAAAGATGTCCGACTGATTGAGATATCTATATTGATTGAGAAGACCGATTGAGTCACGTCTCTCAACCCTTCTGCATAATGTTTTAGGAACCACTGTTCTTACAGAGGCAATGTACTCGTCAAATCGTGTAATTTAGATCTCAATCAAGGTCAGATGTAGAGTTGCAGGTCACACTGAAACATTGGAATATTTGTTCAGCTTCTTGAGTTCCCAGTCAGTAAAACATCACGTTGCAGCCACCTTACAATGTCTAGTTGTACACCATGTACTTGGGTGTTGCACTAAACTTCTGGTAGCCCTTGATGACCTGCGCACACAGCCAACAAACAGCAGGCTCACCAGATGCAGCGACTTCCATGATCAGCAATCTTCACAAGAAGCAGACCAAATGCTCGTGAAGGAGCTGTTCTGGCAAGGACGCTTACCTTGTTGACAGCATCCAAGAAGTCCTTCTCTGTCACTGTCTTCCTGCGAGCCCTGATGGCAAACATGCCCGCCTCTGTGCACACACTCCTGATGTCCGCACCAGTGGAGTTTGGGCACAACCTGCACAAGCAAACACGCTCCTCAGGCAAAGCCCAACAACAAGAACAGCACAACGGCGGCCCTCTTGGACACCAATGGTTTGCAGCACCCTGTTCAACAATTACAAGCCAGCCCTGGCTCCCCACATTCCACTCGCACTGCCTTGTACGGTATGTCTTTACTCACTTTGGCTCAATGGCATTCTTCAGCTGCAAAATGTTCAGCATGTCGCGGTGCGCAGTGACAGGGTGCGCACCGCGAGAGCAGCTCGAAGCGGATGTCGCGCTCGCAGTTCATGGTGCGGGTGTGGATTTGGAAGATCTGGGTGCGCGACTCCAGGTCAGGCAGGCCAAACTCCACCTTCCGGTCCAGCCGCCCCGGCCGCAGCAGCGCTGGGTCCAGCGTGTCCGGCCTGTTGGTCGCCATCAGCACCTGCCATGCATGCCAACATCAGATCCCATTTAACGCCATTGCAGTGCCGCCATGCAATTGGTGCGTTTCAAGAGATCACTGGTGCTTTTCTGGCACCACGGGGAGAGGTGCTCTGCAGATGGAAGGGCAAAGTCTGCCACCCAGCCAAGCTTCAGAACAGCATTTATCAGAGGGAGTCAACCTCACATTTCTCCCATTCAGAACAAGGGGCTAGCTGCAAAGCTGGGATTTGATATGGCTCTGATAGGAGATCTGTCTAGACCTGTCACCGATATATGCAAAAGCACCATTTCATGCCATCGCACGGCTGCCATGCATCAGATGCATGCAATGAACGCACAGCAGCTGTGGGGGCTGTTGAAAGAATTTCTCTGCTTATCGAACAGCAATTCTGAGTAGCAAGCTGTGTGCACCTTGATGTTCCCTCTCGAGTCGAACCCATCCAGCTGGTTGACAATCTCCAGCATGGTCCTCTGCACCTCATTGTCGCCACCTGAGATAGTGGTTAGCAAAGTTAAAATTTTGGCACGATCAATTGAGCAACTAGTCATCGGGCAGCAATTGTCAATAAGCAAACTATCAGCAGGATGGGCTTCGCAATTCTCACCTGCACCGTCGTCAAATCGCGCGCCGCCGATGGCGTCAATCTCATCGAAGAAGACCAGGCACGCCTTCTTTGACCTGGCCATCTGCAGCAATCCCCCAGCACAGCGCTTTCAAGCCACACTTCTCCAGCAAACCGCCATTGCTCTGTGCTAGCACAGAAGGAGCTGCAGACAGCGCACGTCCACTTCTATGTGTCAAGGGAGGAGAAAGGAAGTCTCACCTGGAAAAGCTCGCGCACCATGCGTGCACCCTCGCCCACATACTTCTGCACCAGCTCACTGCCGATGACGCGGATGAAGCAAGCGTCCGTCCTGTTGGCCACCGCGCGCGCCAGCAGCGTCTTGCCGGTGCCTGCAGCACAGCGTGCACCGCCTCACACATGGCACTGTCCACATTAAACATTCCCCGGTATGATGAGTAGCTAGACAATGGCTGCATTAAATTAGTGGGCAGCATGCTCTGTGGTGAGACTGAGGTCATGCTGCCCAGGAAGAGAGAAAAATTGCATGCCTGTGAGTACAGAATCTGCTGAGGATAGTGGCGGCACCTGGGGGCCCATAGCAGAGGACGCCCTTTGGGGGGTCAATGCCCAGCTGCACAAACTTCTCAGGGTGCAGCATGGGCAGCTCCACGACCTCGCGCATCTTCTCAATCTGCTCCTTGCAGCCGCCGATGTCAGAGTACGTCACGTCTGGCTTCTCCTCCACTGTCATCATCGTCACTGTGGGGTCGATCTTTGGCGGCAGCGGGATCTGTATTTGATACTTGTTGCGGTCCACCCTGCATCCAGCCAAGTTTGACCTTTTTATACCCCTTTTTTTAGCAGAAGAGCTGCAAGTCTGTAGTTTGTGGGATCAACCACAAGACCTTAGCCTGGTGCGGAGAGCAATTCAATCCCTGAGGAAGAAGTTAAGCAGCATTCAATGCGGTGAGGCCTGTGCTGATACATACCCGACGCGCATCCCCTCCTCGATATCAGTGGGCGCCACACGATCGCCCAGGCCCACCACAAACTGCACACACAGTTGGAGCACTGCTCAGTGTGCCAATTTGGATCTGAGAGCAGCTTACCCAAGATCCCAACACAATAATGAATGCTCCCTTCGTCAACTGGCAATTTAAGTACTCTGATGCTTTCTCAGCTGCACACCTTGGCGATTTGCTTCACATTGATCACATACTTGGCTTCTTCTGTGCCAGGCTTGATGATCTTTGTACACCGCGCCACCTACAGAATGCACGGCCCACATGTTTGATGCAGAATATTAGACCAGACATAAATACTTTACCCCGAAAAATGACACAAATGTCCATCATCAGGAGAGTCCGGCCAGGCATCAAACTCCAGGAGGGCCAGCAATTACTCTCACGAAGACCATGCCACTGCACAACCATGCACTTCGCTTCGCACCTGCAGAGGCTGCTCCTCCTGCATTGCCTGCTTGTCTGACACCAAATCCCATCGACTTGGTGGGGCCAGGCCTGTGTCTGACTCTTTCACACCACTTACTTCGTTCACTTTCTTGACGATTTCCTTCACGTCCTTTTCAACATTTTTTATGCGAACTGAGTAGGGACCTTGTCCGTATGTCTTAAGCAGGGCAATGTCATCCTCATCGAGAGCACGCACTTTCTCCTCCTTCTCATCAGGAGGGTCTGACGACATTTTTGCCAATGCTTTCTACAGGGTCTTCAGCTACCCATGCCAAAATGACTCACAATTAAATTAGCTCGCCAACACGCTCTATTTGTAATCAAGGCAGACACCACGACGCCCTGCTCCTACCTCGGTTGCATGACCAAATGGTGTAGGGTTACAAAACCCGGAATGATATCCCCCAAGAAAGATCATCGGGGGTCATCCTGTATCGAAGCAATGGGGCGTGAACCTCGTCAAGCGGAGCACAGCATTTACAACTCCTTCCTCAACCTTTACATTGCTGGAAGAGACCAAAGGGTCTTCTGTGATTTGGTGTGACTGGTTGGCGCTATCCACGCTCGGTAAACCATAAGCAAGCGACGATCAGCGAGGATTCCAAGGACTCGGCTGCTACAAGGGCTTTGAGCACAAATATCTGCTGGAAAGGCGTTCACTATGGTGTTCGAGGTTGTCAGTAACACGTGCGGCCTTTCAGGTCCCCTGCAGCAGCCTGCTCGGTGCCACAACCTCCAGGCAGCGACTTGCTCCAAGGGTCACGAATGCACCCGCTTCTGCAGCTTTGAGCATGTTTTGGCCAACGTCTTCACATGCAAAACCAGCGGAAAAACGCACATCTGCGACTCGACCTGCGAGGAGCGCATACAGCTGGATTCTCATACCAGTGTCTGCCGTCTGAGCAAGCGCGTCTTCTCCCAAGCACCAGCCTTCGAGGTTTCAAGGTACCCTTCTCTGAGTACCCTCTCCATGCCCGATGAACGTCCTGCTGTAATGAGCATGTTTTCTGCAACACAAGCCCAATGTCAGCGACCTATGAGCGATTTGTGCGCTGGTGTGCTTCACCCATCAAGTTCTTGCCTGATCGAGCTCAGCTTCTTCGCATTCCCGCGTCCCTATGTGCTAGAGTCTGTTAAGTCATTGAGGTTCTAAGAGGGCAGTGCGTCATGATCAGCATGCATATGAAACAATTGTTTTGCTGTCCAGGAAGCGATTTGTGGAGGACCAGTCTTCCTGTGCAGCTGGGGTCGCCAAGCTCTCCAGGTTATGGTAGAGTGGTCTCTTCTGTAGTAATTAAGGATTAATTCTTATATTCGAACCCCTGGGAGCGGCAGTTTGCACCGCACAGTCTGACAACATCAGTAAGGGATCACTGCAGTGAACTGATGCTAGAAAGGGCTGAGATTGTGCCCCTTGAAAACGGCAGTGAGGACTGCACAGTTCTTGTCTCATGATTTGGCCGTCCTGATGTGTCTCCGTTCTGCGGCCTCAGCTTTTCAACGAAAGTGTTTGCAGGCTTGAGCTATCTTTTTCTTTTCGATGACATCACGCGCCTTAGGTGGGACTCTATCCTGTGCATGACATACAGACTTTTCCCTGCCCGTGGCAGCCTTTTTGAGAATACCTTTGTGCTGATAAGTCTGTACAGTGTGTACATTTGATTCTTTTGATCCGTACTGAAGCAGCACTGTCCAGACCTGCGTGGCAGTTGTCAAACCTCATTTGATGCGGACAGTGCCGCAGGGGAAACGATTGTCCTATTTGTGGCCAGGGTTTGGCTTGATGATGAGAGATGGGTTTCCTGCCCCCTGTTCAATCAGGCTAAATGCATACTTGGCAAGCAGAGCAAACCGTTAGATTTCTCGTTCTGATGAGAGTCTAGATCTAGACCGCCTGCTAGTAGCTACTTGAAAGAAATTGGAAAATACAATGCAACCTGGATATACGCACAATGCATGTCCAATTTGCAAAGAGCGTCGTGTGATATTGATGTACCAGCTGCAGCAATTGCCTGCCAGTGACAGTCTGGAAGTTGTGATCTGTCATATTGCTAAGAGATTGCACATGTTCTGCACCGCAACATTCTCACGATGTAATAGCAATTAGCACAAATAGCGCGCTGCTCTGCTGGGCAATTGCAAGCGTGGAAGCGTGGCTTGCAAGCGTCGAAGCTTCCGGGCATAAAATGACATGGCACCTTATATGTGCTTGGAAAAGAAGGCGCTTGCGCTTATTTATAGCTGTCATATGCATAGAATGTTCTGTGATCATGCTTTCTAAGCTTGCGCGAATTACAGTGGAGGCATTGGAACAAGCAGGCACATTTCAAAGCGTCCCTCAAATCACCCATTACTGAAGTCAAGATTATTGTATGCAGTGATCACTGCAGCTGCTAAGCATCATTGCACAGATGCATGCCAAGCCAGAAGGGCTTGTTCAATGCCATGTGCATGCAAGGGGTCCATTGAAAGAGCCACAAGGAGAGAAAATCTATGATACTTGCTTGCAAATACAAGAAACAATACAGATCAATTGCAATGAAAATTGAACACTACTCTGTTGACACATCCCAACGTTATATCATGGCCATTCCGTTCCAAATTTCAGTCATTAAGTTCTTCACCTGAAGACACACTTCAAGGCGGCACTGCCACATCTGCAGCAGCTGCTAGTACGTTCTAAAAGCATCAGTTGCCAAATCTCTTACTTGCACAAGTACACACACTAACAGAGAGCCACCAGATGGAAACCTACAGGACTCATTTCATGACTGAATCAGAGTACACAGAGAAGGTTTGCGTCTCCACAAACTGCTTCATGAAGACACGGTCCCGCACACTGAAGGACTCGACAAAGGAGTCCTTCAGGAGCAGAGACACCCGCTCCGCCGTCTGGACATCCGTTATGGTGTGCTGGTACAGGTTGGAGCACAAGCCGCCCAAATGGTCCTGCACAATCTGCGCAACACATGCAAGCCCGTCATTCCAGCGGCCGCGTACTGCTCAATGCCTTTCTTTGACTTCAAGTGTCTGGGGCACCTGCTGCCTTCATATGAACACGCTATTCTCAAAGCCTGAACGCCGCGACAACTGGCAACGAAAGGAATGGCTGCATGACTGGAACAACCCAGCCGCAGCAAGCGCGACCTGAGCACAGCTTCCGGTCCCCGGCTCTGTTCCACGGGTATTAACGGAAATTGATGGTAACTTTACTGCAGATCCACCCCTGCGGCACATGCTCATGCAGGCGATCACTCACTCATACAATTTTGATGTTGACGATGTGTCACCTGCAGGAACGATTCGGCGGCGTGCTTCTGGTCGTCAGTGATGGAGTACAGGGGACGGGACTTGGCAGCGTCGCGGCCGATGGAGTGCAGCGCCCAATAGGCCGGCGACAGCGCGCCCACCAGGCCGCCCGCATTGGGCAGCGCGGGCAGGTGCGCCGCGTTCTTTATCCGGTCCTTGTAGATGTTCACGCGCATCAGCGACTTGCACCGCGCCGCCACCTCCGCCGTCTTGTACTGCACGGACCCACGCATGCACATCAAATTTGAATCTCAGGAGAAGAACAGCCAGCATCCCAGAACTAGTACAGCCACATTTAGCATATGCAGGCCTCCAGGTATGTGAGCATGTGCACATGGGTGCTGCCAAGAGAGATGAGCAGTCACATAAGCTGCAAAAATGGACAAGTGGGGAGTGTGTATGTGTGCGCGCAGAAGAGAGCAGCCAGGGCTACCTTGATGCCGAGGATGAAGGGCACGGGGGCCTCCAGCAGGTCGAGCATCTTGTCCTGGACGGGCAGGACTGGCAGCAGCAGGGACTGCCACGCAAAGGGCCGCATGAGGGGAACGAGCGACAGCACCGACGCGCTCAGCACGCCGATGTTGGGGCAGAACACCGCCATCTGCCGCTCCAGCAGCGCAGCTGCACCCCACCCCGAACACATCATCACGCTTCACTCCAGCCACGAAAAGACCCTTCTGCAAACCTCTGTGAGCACTGCAAACTGGTACTGTTTTATGTACTGTTTTATAAAGCACGTTGAATTCTGGACCGACCACATTGGCCCCTGTTTGCATGAGAAAACTTGGATCTTTGGGCAAATTGCTCGAAAGCCCTCCCCTGATATCAGAACCTCAGGAGCACCAATATGGGGAGGTGCTTTGTGGGTACATGCATGAGGTAGCACAAGGGGAAGAAACCGTACCAGTGATAAAGGTGAGGATGTTGTCGAGGGAGAGGGAGCGGCAGAGGCAGGCGACGGTCCACGTGCGCAGCCCCAATGCCGCCTCGGCCTCGGCGGCGGCGATGGCGGAGCGGCGCACAAAGCGCTGAGTCAGATCAAAGATAGCCGGCCGCGCGTAGTGCACCGGCTGAAGCTCCGCGTCCGGCATGAACTCCAGCTCCTCGCCTGGCGCCGGCACCGGCGTCGCATAGTACGCCTTCATCACCTGCGCGCATGTGCCACGCCCCTATCAGTGCCTGTTTCACCCTCGTCCGCACGCGTACAGCGGTCCATTCAGTGCACATGTGACCCTCATCAGGGCATGTGAAGCGGCCCCATCAAACACATAACCTCCTTGTCAGCGTACGTGTGCACATCAGCAAGACGTCCAATCCTACATTCTTCCTCTTCTGAGCAGGCCTCAGACAAGCATGCTGAGTTCATCAGCATGTGTGCCATGTGAGTTGTTGCCTTCCTGTAGAGAAAGCTGGACTGTCTTGGTAGCTGAGCTATTGAAAATCATGGGCATCGAATGTTCAGTGAGCACCTGCAGGGCGGAGGCTGTCTCGCTGGGTATGTGGGTGGGCATGCTGTGCAGCGCCGGCCGCAGTGACATGCTGCGCAGCTCCCTCCTGCTCCGCTTCTGCTCCACTAGCAGCACCGCCGCCTGCACAACATCACATATTCTCTTTGCACGCTGGCAGTAACATGCAAGGCAAATTTGCAGTGACACACCACCGCCGAATTTCACATTGCGTTTCTTCAATTTCCTCCCAGATGGAGCGTCATACAAGCTGCCTCTGGAAAGAAAGACGAGAACGGAGTTTGGAACAGCATTTGCACCAGTGTTGGAGTGCTTCAGTGTAAAATGGCACAGGGCAGAGAGATATGCTCACCTTGGCGCCTTCAGGGTCGCCTCTGAGAGGCTGCCCCGGCGGTGCAGATCTGCTCTCTGCCAGCGCCGCCTGCTGCTGCTCCCCCCAGGCCTCCAGGCTGCTGCGCTGCGGAGCATCCGGCTGCTGCCCATTCTCAGGGGTTGCGTAGGGGCTCTCAGGGAGGTTCTGCCGCTGAGCCGAGCCCCCCTGCCTTCGCAGCGCCTCCCCTGTGGCATCCAAGGGGCTCGCAGGGGAATTGGGCAGGCTGCCCTGGCCCTGCACCTGCCGCTGCAACCTGCATGCCAACCACAAGAGTTGTTATCAGGCATGCAAGCTCCAAATTAACGGCGCAGAGAGTCTCTAAGAGCAATCAATTTACAACCCATGCATAGCATGCCTGTCTTTAATGTGAAAAATGATATTCTCAGGTCCATGCGGGTTCAAGAAACCAGTTCAGTGAAGCCATCGTGATTGAAAAGATAGGCGTGACTTGCAGCCCCACCTGCTCATGAAGTCTCGCGGGGGTGTGTCCAGCTCCGAGTAGCCACCCAGAGACTCGCCGCTCAGGTTGCGCCTGTGCTGGGGCGACGCATTGTGCATGGGCCCCGAGGTGGCGGTCCGGTACGAGTCATCGCTGGAGGCAATTGACGCGTTGGACGCCATGATGTTCACCTGCCACACCCCGCATGCAGCATTCAACGAAAACAATTCTCTACAATCAAATATACCGAACACATGGTTGCTTCACAGCGGTATCAACAACTTTCTCAGCATTGTACACCCCCATGCCATTCCTGCCTGAAGACCAAATGCGACTTGCTTTTCATCGGCAACTCATCCTTGCCTGTGAAAGACAGATGCAGCCCAGGAGTATGAGATTTCCCAGAGGCAGACAAAAGGGGGCCCTGCCCACCTCAGTGTCCTCGGTGCTGCGGCCGGAGAAAGTCTCAGAGCGCTCCACCTCGGCAGCCAGCACAGCAGCCTGCATGCGTTCCTGCGCCCGCTGTATCCGCCGCGCCGAGTTGCGCACCAGATCAGGTGCCAATTGTGTCGGTGACGGCGTTGACGGATCCACCGGCGGCCGCTGCCGCGGCGGCGTGCCGACAGATGCCCCGCCTAACGCAATGATCAGTAATTATTGACTGAGATATGAGTACACAACTTCTGATCCCTTATCCCTTATCTCTTCCAAATTTTCCTCATGCCACCTGCCACAACTTGCAATCAGACATGATCGAGTCCGCTACACCGAGGGTAGCATAAAAACAAGGCTGGCTAAGTGCAGGGAAGAGAAGCGTACCAGTGAAAGACAGGGACTGTCGCCGCATTTGGCCATTGGTGAGGTTGGTGGCGCTCCCATCAAGGTCTGTGGTGGCAGGCAGAGTCGTGGCTGCAGAGCTGCTGCTCCTGCGGGGGAGCTCCCGAGTGTTCCCCAGCCTAATGGAATCCCTCTGCCGCTGCAACTCCAGCAAAGCCTACATCCCCCCACAGAGTGTTCTCGGTATTTTCAAGCATGTGCCGACTTGCATTTCCATGCCCCCCGGAGATAATGTGATATTTAAATACACTGAACAGTGCGACAACATGACTGCAATATCTGTATGAGAAGATTTTGATGCAATGCGACTTTGTGCATGTCCCCTATTGAGGGTTGCAAACATCCGGGGGAAGCACCTGCAGCTTGGCCAGTCCAACGCTGCTGACAGGCGGATGCCGGTAGTATCTGTCGGAGCCGTCCCCAGCGGCCGAGGCTCCCTTGGCGGGGGAGGACAGCTGCGCATCGCTCTGTGAGCGTGGGCTGACGCTCGGCACATCACTGCTGCCGTTGCTGCCCCCCTTGCCCTGCTGCCGGGCCAGCCTACCGTCCGCATCATAGGCTGAGTCGCAGGGGCTCAAGTGCGGGACGCTGTGGCTGCGGCTGTGGCGGCTGCGGGCCCCGGGGGTGTCGCCGCCCGGCAGCGGCGGCTGCCCGGAGCCGGGCGCGCCCCGGGCCCCGGGGGCCGCCGGATCCAACTGCCGCGGGCTGGCCGCTGCGGAGGGGGGCCCCGAGGGGACCGCGTCGCGCGGGGAGATTTGAGGACTGGTGCGCGCGCTGTTCTGTCGCTCCTGCAGCGCCGCTCGCGCCTGCTCCCATGCTAGCGTCAGGCTCCGCACCCGCCCCTGTGTTGTCAAACGCTACTTGTTCAAGTGCCGCTCAATGCACCTGTCATAACATGAGGCTCCATCTCATCTATCTCCTTTTCAGCTCGATAAAAATCATTACACAGCTGCTTGCCAGACAGTAGTAGGGTCATTGCATCAAGACGGTGCACATACTGATCAGTATACATCATCAATGTTGTCATGAGCTCTCGGACAGACCTGGCCATCAAGCGACTCAGTGTGGCTCTTCCTGGAGTCGAGCGCGGCCACCGCCTGCGACAGCTCCTCCCGGATCTCCAGCGAGGCGATGGCTGCGTTCACACGGTCCCGGCCGGACATCCCGTCGCCGCTCGTCCCCGCGCCAGCCGAGGAGGCCAGCCGCTCCCTGCTGTCAGCGCTGCTCTCCGGCCTTAGGCCGCCGTCCTGCGCCCGGCTCCCACTGCTGCTGCTGGGCTGCTGCTGGGCTCCTCCACTGCTGTCCTGGCTGTAGCCTCTGGCAGAGTCCGACTCCTGGTCCTCCTTGATGGTGCTGGGAGGGCCGGGGTGGCGGGGCGGAGGGAACTCCACCGGACGCATGGGGCCTGACTGCTCCTCCATGAATGCTGTGATGCGGTCCAGCCGCTCCAGCCCCATTATCATGTGCAGCACCTGCAATCAGCGCCCGGTCTCATTGCAAGCTGTGAGCCTACTCAGCAAGAGGTCCTACCATTACCGGTGCTTTTTGTCCAGATGGCACCCCTACATCTCATCTTTTGGTGTCCCTATCCTTAGTGCTCATTTTCTGTCAAACGATGCCTTCACAGGCATTGCTGGGTGGGGGCAACTACGGGCTGTGATGTGAAGTAGCAGCACCTGCAGATCATGGGCGGTGCAAAAGAGAGGCTCAGCTTGCAGTGATGGGGAGAAGTGGTCACCTTGAAGTGCAGCGGGAAGAAGGGGTAGTGGGTGAGGAAGCAGTAGCAGCGGGGCGCTGCCACGAGGTAGCGGCTGAGGGGTGTGAGGAGGCTGTCGGTGCTGCGCAGCACCGTGGGCGGCCGGTGCACCAACTCATCCATATAGCAGCACACGCCGTAGAGCGGCAGGTTGTCTGCCACCTGCATGCATGTGCCCAGCACTCAGCGCCCAAGAATCTACGCCATTATTCTACTCGCACCGACTGCTAGGAGCCATCTTACAGCCTCGAGTGGGCGCTAATGCAGGCGTAGCGCAGCTTGGGTTGGCGCCACACGCACAGGACCCGTGAGAAGCATGTAGGCCAATTTCAGAGACGTGCATGCTGTCAACTGAGTAGTTTGGCTTCCAGGCTCCACACCTTGAGGACAAAGATGAAGGAGTTGCCATCAGAGTGCTGGTACTGTTGGCTGTACACCAGTTCATTCAGCGCAGACATTGAGGGCGTTCTTTCCAGCAGCATCGGTTGCACGCCATGCGGGAAACAGAAATGCGCCGCATCTGGCGTGATAGGCTTGTTCTCTGGATACTGGTACAGAACCTGCAGAAGTCACAAGTGCACAAGCGTCACGAATCACATCTGCGACAAACAGCTCCTACTAAAGGAAGAATTAGCAATCACTTGCTGACAAAGGATTGCAGGTTGAAGCAAGAGAGCCAGAATTACCTGGGGGACCAGAGGTACGCCCCTTGATCCTCGGTGCCTCGTCTGGCCGGTCACTTCAGGTGTTACGGAAACATTCAGATCGCCGGTTTTGGCTGCACATACAGCATTCAACAATATCAGAAGGCGATGAACACGACATGTACATGATCATGAGCAGTACACCTTGCTTAGACATGCAGCTCACCCCTCTGTAGTATCTCCGGCTCTGCAACCACGCTCTTGATGTCTGTCGATGGTGGCAGGCCCTGCGACAGGGGCACATGCGCATTTAAGGGATGCTCCAGAGCAGAACAGTCCAGGTGGCCTGCATCAGATTTCCAATTGTGGTGCGAACCAAGATGTCCTTCACCCAGACGAATATAAACTCACCACAATGATGAAGCTCTCGAAGGCCTGGCTGGGCCAGCCCACGACCTTGTCATCATCTTTGAATTGCTTTGCCCACTCTCTCTGCACAACACACAGTCACAAGTGAGGCCACAACCTGACAACCTTTGGTTGATTTGAATACTATCCAAGCATCCAAGCATCAAGGGGCTCTTGAGGCATGCCATCAGCAGTCTATTTGGATCCTTGCACAGAAAGGGGTAGTATTTTGGCAGGTTCAAGACGCCTTCTTCGCATCAAGGGGATTCTCGAGCAATTCCTATGATGTTGAAATTCGTTTTTTGATTAAGAGTGTGCATCTGAGTCACGATGATCCCCAAATGCTTATGGTGTGGGGTGTAGTGTACCTTCTGCTGAGTAAACTCCTCTGGATTAAACCACCGTCCCCCAGCTGTCGCTGCTCGTTGCTGCGCAACATCATCCAGCGTAAGTATTTAATGCATACTGGGTCATACCTCGAGCTTTAGCGTGCATGGATACAACCAGCAGTGCAAACATCTGCTCTGCGGTACCTTGAAAGGATTGAGTTTGTTGAGAGTTTTGTTCAGCTTTCTGCTAGCTCCTCTCGTGAGGTTCCTGGCATTGGAATCGTCCGACATGTATCCTGAACCCTCGGGTTGTGCTACCCGCTCCTCGCGCAGCGGTGACGTTGCAGAAGCTGTGCTGCGGTCAACGTTGATATCACTCCCGGCCTGAAGCCAGGAGGACGCCATGCCCCTTTCCTACCCTAACTCTCCTTTGCGACGCCATGCAGGACGTTCTAGCATGCTCCTCCTTGTAGGTTCAGCAATATCTTCGAACTACTATTGCTTCTGTTCATCGCCAGGGAATTGTGTTATCGGTAATGGGCCACTGCCTGACTAACCTAGATCACATGGTGACACCTCCCCCACCTTCTCTTTCAGTTGCTTGCAATTGCCATGTCAGCTGCATTCATCTTTCTCTAAATTGAGAATAATGTAATAGTTGTGCGGGTGCTTGGGGATATGCTGTCTAGATGTACCTACCCATCAGACTGCAGTATGACTAGTCCCATGCATCAGGCATCGTATGATGCATCATATGATCAGCTGACACCGGAATTATAATTCTGTAGATCTAGAGGCCAGCCGGGCGCCCCTCAGGGGTAGATCTAGTCCTCCATAACCCCATCATGATGAAAATGCTGAGGATTTGAATGGCTAATCATCAAAACAGCATGATGCATCCTCCAGGTTAACCCAACGTTGGGCTCAAATATTATGCAACAATTTTACAGATTATCTTCTCCACTGCAACACTGGGTCTCTGATATCATGGCGGTGAGCTTCTCACTCAAATGGAAAAGCATACAAGACGTCAGCCAAAACTCAAATCTCCATATGGATTTGGACCATGCATGTGGACCAACGTACAACAGAACAGGAGGCAATCATTTACAATGCCGGCTCTATATGAGCGGGCGAAAACATCTCCAACATTGCTGCATTACTGAGAACTCCATCCATAGGAGGCTCATGGTACGCGTTGGCCCTGGTAGCCGTCTAAAAAGTCAGTTTGCAGTCCCCATAACTTCATTCCAGGAGGTCTGTGATGAGCCCCATGTGCGCAAAGTCATCCAGCCCGGGACTCTCCACATTCGCTGGCTGGTCCGGCCTCTGCGCACAGCAAATTCAAAATCAGCAAAATCTCCCAAACCATTGAGAGGCACACCAGCGATGAACAGCAGCAAGAACACGACTGCCATTCCACTCATCTGCTGCAGGTACACGGGCACATTTGCCCATCATCTCTGAGATCACTCGAATCTGTCCCAGTCACTCGCCCGCCAACACGAGGCTTACCTTTGACACGAGTGGAGTGGAGTAGCCCTGCTGCGGCTGGGACTGCGTCATGCCATATCCCAGGCCGTACTGACCGTCCGAGCTGGACGCCACGTCATTGCTGCTTCCGCCGCGGGCGAGCGGCTGGTCATTCGGCACCGTGCCTGCACTGGGGCTGACTGGGGGCTGCCCGCCAGAGCCCTTGCTGCTCAGGTGGTGCGCAGCGGGACCTCCCTGAGCAGACGCTGCCTGCCCGGCCTTGTTGCTGGGGCCCACCGGCCGCATGATCGCGCCGTTGTTCGGCCCGCGCCGCGGCGAGGAAGCAGCAATAGGGGTCGCACTGCCGACTGCACACCACCCCAAGCCTCGTCAATGGACGCTTTTGGTTTCACCTGTGATTGACGATACAGGGGACAACTCGCCATGCAAGTGTAGTTGAAGGCAATGAAGAAGGTGCTGTGCTGACCGGCAGCGTTGCGGTAGGAAATGCTCCCATTGGGCAGGGACGCGGCAGAAGCGACGCTGGTTGGAGGCGGCAGGGGCGCTGCCATTGTTGGGACAAAGGCTGCCGCGTTGCCGTTCAGCGACTTGGACGACAGGTGCTTTCCCATGTCGCTGCTGGGCGCCGGCTGCGCACCGCCAGACTGCTTTGCATGACCTGCCGCCGTTCCGCGTCCCGACCCGCTCGCGCCAGCATTCGCCGCTGCAAGCACAGCAGTGCAGTCAGCACCGAGAAGTCTAGGATTTGCTCAAGCATCCTGAGGAGAGAAATTAAACACCGAAAGTACTTTTGCAACTAGTTAGCAAGCTGACAAGCGTCGTCCAAACAGTATTAGAATTGAGGCGCACCTGCGCTGCGAGGCGTGGGCCGCAGGGCTGCGGCGGCGGCGGCAGTGGCGGCCGCAATGGCGGCGCTGCCGTCCTTGGACAGCGGCGGCACGGATGCGGCTCCGCGGCCGCGGCCGGCCGCGCCGCCACGCGCGCCGCCTGCGTCGCTGCCGCCAGAGCTGTGCTGCGGCTGCAGCTGCTGCCCCGACGCTACGTGGCCGCTCTGGGAGCGCATCGGCTGCGAGTCACCGGCGGCGACACCGTTGCGGGCCTGGCGCGGGCGGAAGCCCATGTGACTGGTGGAGGATGAGTTTGAAGCGGTGCCGTTCTCCAGCGTCTGGCCGCTGTCGGCCCGGGGCGGGTGCGGCGACTCTGACGAGGCTCCGTCCATGGAGCCATGCTGTGACACCGACCCAGACTTGTGGTGCACCTGCAGCAAGCAAGCCCAATTCATGCTTGGTCCAATGAAAATGATGTCACTTCACCAGCCCACATGTCATCACAAGGACTTCCTTTGGGGTTCGGCGCAGCACCAGAAAGAGCAATTGTGGAACAGTTGTGCCTCAATGTGCGCACCAGGGAGGCTGCCTGCGCGGCAGCGCGAGCGTGCGCTGCGTGCGAGTGCTCCGGCCCGGAGAGGTCCAGGGAGGATGCGCGCGACGCCGGCCGCGAGTCATTGCTGACCTCGCTCATGCTGCTCCTATTGTCGCCAGCAGTCGGCGTGCTGCGCGACACACAAATCTGTCAGTTCTCCCAAGCTTGGGCTACTCAGCAGCAAATTGCTGACTGTACTTCCTTGCACCTATTAGGAGCTCTGCAAGGGACGCTGCGTATTGGGCGGCCATTGGCTGCTATTGTCTGAGCAGCCAATGATTGCCCAAGATACGAGCTTCCCTTGCAGAGCTTCACATCAGTTTGTGTGGCATGGAATAATATATTGAACATTTGTAAAACAGCTTCTGCGTTGCGGATGGAAGCGCACCCAGAGGAAGCTGCCCTCAGGCGCAGCTCTGTGAGGGCGGCGCGCAGGGAGGCGACCTCCTGGGTGCGCTCGTTCAGCTCCTGTGTGCGGTCCGCCAGCTCCTTCCGCGTTGCTGTCCACCCATGTTTTGCCTCTGCCAGCTCCGCACGCAGCGCTGCCAGCGCACTTGTGCTTGCCGCCAGCTGCGCCTGCACAACCAAGACGCCTCGTCAAACTCTGCAGTGACATCACCATGCCAGGCATGGCCAGGGCCAGTTGCTGGGATAACATATAATTGTTCCAGTCCAGATATTTTGCTAGGACAATGCGGCCGCAGAAGCATCCAAGTCCAGAGGTGGACAGTACTACAACATGAAGCGCTGGAGTTTGCAAGAGCAATAGGACAGGGCGCGTTGGGATGCCCACCTGCAGGTACTCAACATGGCCGCGAATGGGCCCGGACGAGCCCTGGCGTTCGACCGGCCGCGCCGGCTGCGGCTGCTTGCGGGACGCCTGCCCGGGCCCGGGCGAGGGGGCCACGGCGGGCTCCTCCTCCTCGGATGTTACATCCCCAGAGGACTCGCCCGTGCTGAGTGAGGCGTCCTCGCCGGAGTGTGACCCGTCGTCGCTGTAGGGGCCCTGGCTGCTGCCGTTGCGCGAAGCGACCGATGCGGTCCCCGGCTGCGCGTCGTCCTCCACGCTGGCCGCCGTCCCGGCGCGGCCTGTCGTGCCGGCCGCATCCTCCGGCGATGAGGACCGCGCGCGCACTGCCGGCCGCTCCTGGATCTCCGCCGCGCGCACCTTTGCCGCCGCATCGGCCGCCTCCTGCACGTCGCACATATTTTCAAGCTGCAATTTGAACAAGCCGAGAGTGCTGCTCGGGTGATGGTATCTCTACATTTGTCCTCTCTCTCGATGCTTGACTGTCTCTAGTGCCTTTATGCCAGAGCCAGGCCTGCCTTTGCATTTCTACCCTTCATGCCGGGTGCCTCCATGTACAGCAGGTCAGACTGGTTGTCAGGGCAATATAAGCTACAAACTGCAAGAAGTCTGGTGCCTTGTGAATGTGTGGCAAATGCAAGGAGGAGGAGGTGCGGCGGACCTGCGCTCGGGAGGCCTCGCGGGCGCGGAACGTGGCGGCCCTCTCCTTTAGCGCCTCCTGCCGCTCCTTCTCGCGCTGCGCCTCCTCCTTCTTTCGCAGCAGCGCCAGCTCTGCAGCCCTCTTCTCAGCCTGTCCATGCAAATGCACGCTTGCTCAACAAAAAAGGGCACATGCAAGAACGAACTCATACAATGGTCACAGTGATGTGAGGAATCGCAACGTTAAATTTGGCTTTTTGCCATTGCACTTTAGGATAGATTTAGGGCGCCCATGGCCCCTGATGAAGCTCTAATCTTTCCAGCAACACAGGCCTGAGGCCGGAGGAAAATTATTGTACCTCTGCCTTTCGTTGAGCCTCCAGCTTGCGGCGCTCTTCATCCTCGGCCTCCTTCTTGGCCGTCTCTACCGCCTTCTTCTGCCGCTGGCGCTCCTTCTTGCGCGCCCGTTTCTCCTTCTCTGACGCCGAGCGCGCTGCCGCCCTCTCATCCTCCAGCCTCTCTGCTTCCTCCTCCTGACATTCACAACAGAGTTGGACAGGTCAGTGAGTTCCATGGAGGAAGCACAAGGTAAGATTACCTGTCAACCGCGGGACATACTGTACTAAGTAGTCTGCAAAAATGTGGCAGAACACCTTTAAACACATGCATGAACCAAGCTTCTGAGTTTCAGTAAGTGAATAATGTACGTCTAGGATCATGAACAAGGGCTCAGCCACACCTCTTTGATGAGGGCATCCTGCCGCTTGATGCTCTCTGCTTCACAGTAGGCGCTCTCCAGATCGCTGAAGACATGGGCCACTGCAAACATCTCAACTGCGCGCCTGCCCAGCTCTGCCAGCCGCCTCTCATCACGCTCCACATAGTTGCTACTGTAGTCATCCGAGTCCTGCAGCCCAGCAAACACACTGCTGACCTCCGCTGTCTTTTCAACTATGTGGCACAGTCTCTAGCTCTCTCCTTTTGGGACTGCTGGTTGGAGTGAGACTTTGAGGGATGAAGCCATCCAATTGGCAGGAAACTGAACCATCCTGTGGAGATAGGTAAACAATCAATGACGATAGAGGTTAGGCAATGCTGCAATGACGTGCAACTACTGACCTGGGCATTGCGGACAGCCAGGGCATCGCCCGCTTTGTCATCCCTAAAGGGAGGGATTGCTTCTGAGACCGCGCGCTCCAGCACCGTCTGCACATCCCCATGCAGCGACCAGGTGTCGGCGTGCACTGTCACCACGGGCGGCTTCTCCTTCTTCCCCTGGATACACATAAAGCACCCTGTCAAGCTCTTTTATACACTGATGCATCACCCACATGAGAAACATTGTATAGTTGCCGGGCCATGACAGCATGCGTCAGCAACGCCACCATGTGCTTGGTCACATCTAAGAAATGGGGCTGAAGGGCTGCACCTTCTTGGACTCCAAGTTGCGAGAGGCTTCCTCCAGCTGTTTGCAGCCACTGAAGAGGGCGTCCATCACCAGCGTGGAAGTGACCTCCTTCTCGTTGAAGAAGCGCTTAACCACACCCTGAACCACAAATAAGAGTCAAAGCACATCACTACTTGCTTCAATGCCCTTAGCAGGGAAATGAGGCAGGCAGTAAGCCAGGTCATCAATGTATTTGGCGGGTCAGGTCGACGGCCATTCGACATTTTGGAGCAAAGCCAAGGAGGCACCTTGAGCACGGTCTCTCCAGAGGTTGTGGCGAGCTGGCGGCGCCTCTTGGGGTCCAGGCTGCCCCAGAAGGTGCGGAAGCCGCTGTCCTCGCTGCGCAGGTGCAGCAGCGCCTCGCGCTTCTCGTCCACAAACTTGCGCGCCAGCGTCTCCACATTCGTCAGGTACACTCGCACAAGCTCCCGCCGATACTGCGCCTCCAGACACCGGAACGGCGCATGCGGCCGGTCCCTGCACGCATCAGCGTCGCAGATTTTCAAGGAATGTGTCTCCCCTGAGCCTAGCCGTGCTGTCATCACCGCTGAGACACTGTTCACTGCTCATGAGCCCTGCACGATGTCTGTGAAGTGCATTGTTGCTTCCCTGTTTTGGAAGCGAACTATTTGACATCTGTCCATCTGATCATGCAAGTACATGTGGCAAGCTCCCCATGTTGGACTGGCAAGCTGTGTGAAGCTAGGTGTAAAGCACACCTGATGACCTGGACCTGGGCCTTGATGACTAGAGTGTTGGAGACTGTGAAGCCCTCCAGAACCTTGTTCAGCTCCATAAATTTCTTCCACCCCCAGTCGTGCTCCTTCTTGCAGAATCTGTGCAGCGTGTCTGCAAAGACAAGGGCCATGAGAACGCCTGAAAGAGTGAGTGCGAGGCCTGAAATCAGTACTGGATGACCTAGGCTGCATGCCGGTGGGCCAACTCACCTGAGTATTTCGACTTCTTGGGGTCCTTGTTTACCACCGCAATGGTGAATTGGGCGAAATGGCTCCAACCTGCAGCAAGCATACAAGAGTGTGAGAGATGAAACCATCTGAGGATGTTAGACAACCTGTGCATGGTGAGCTGTCGAAAGTCCACCTGGCAGCAGCTTGTCGTAGTCCGCCACACAAAGGAAGAGGGAGAGGTGGTTGCACACATCACAGCCTTGAGGATACACGAGAATGTACCTGCGTTCAGGCGTGTTTGAGTCAGCTGTTTGCTGTTACTGAGCCTATCTGAGAATATAACAACGAAGCAAAGGAAGGGAGCAAAAATTTCTGATCGGATACGTGCCATTTGTAGCTGCCGACTTCAAAGATGGTGCTGCGCAGCTCACGCTTGCTAATTTCTGAAAAGTTTTCAATCTTCCAGGTGAACTTTCCATACAGCTCAGACGGCTTAGGGCCTGCGTCCGAGAAGAGAACAACTTAACACCTCTGGGTAGAAGCAACCGTCTCTGGTACACTCCAAATCACCAGCAGCCCAAAGCCATGGGAATCACTGCCAATCCCTACCATCGTCGTCTTCCAAGTAGGAAGACGATGCTCCAGCACTGTCTATGATAGATCGCCGTGTGCGCCACTCTACTGCTTCCGGGGTGTCTGGAGTGACTGACAGGATACCATCAACAGGCTGAGGGCCCTTTTCCTTCTGAGAGCCTGGGCCTCCGGCGTTCAGTGCCTCCCTCAATCTTGCTTGACCTGCCATCTAAGTAAAATGCTCTTTGGCAGATTCAAAATCTTCCACTCATGCACCTTGGACTGCGAAATGTCTGAGATAGTCTTTTGTAAAAGCTACAGTGCTGGGGTTCTATATTTTCGCAGTGATGCCACCAGCCTTCTCAGATGCAAGCGCGTGGTGAGCTCCAACAAGCCCCACCGGAATCCCCTAGCTGCTGGTGACTACAGCACAGTACTGCGCATGCAGCAGGCAGAAATACTCGAGCAAAACTGCAGGCTGCTTTCCAATCTCCTGTAGGGGACCCCCCTCTTCTTTCCCATGGTCCCCTCGCTCAAATCAACGCCTCAGGACGGAACCCATCACAAACCTCACTCCAACAGCTTTTGATTGAGTAAATGACCACTTGCAATAGCATTCCTCCATGTCTGCACCCATATGACCGGGGCACAGGGCCCCTCTTGGATGAACAGGTACGCAGGTACACTAGGGGAGGAGGTGAAGGCAAGTGAAGGGGTTTCCAGGAGCCCAGTTTAGATCCCCAGCAGCAAAAATGGCTGACATTGCCGTCCTGGAAAAGGAGAACCTTACACCTTCGGGACGTAGCACCACAGCTGCCAAGCGGTCAGCGGAATGGAAGGCTGAGAAGGCCGACCCGGCGAAGAAGAAGGGTGGCCTTCGCCCGAGCACCCGTGTCATTAACATTCCCAATGTCGCCAAGGACGCCTCACAACCGCCCAAGCCGGCAGTCATGGGGCCACCGCCGCCTCGAGTACCGCAGAGAGCGGACGATGGTGCTACGGCGGGACCCAGCAAGGCGCCCGTGCAGGTGAAGGCACTTTAGACGTTAACACTGAATTCCGCTTGAATTCGCAAGAAAATATCGCTCATTGTACATTGGGCTTTTCCTGAACATATTTGCTGGTATTCCTTTCTGATGCCTTGCTGCAAGTTGCTCAGGGCGGCGTCACAGATGCCCGAGCAGGCTCCAACGGTGCAGCCAGTTCTATCAATAGAGACAGGAGGTGGCAGCTTGCAGACTTCGACATTGGCAGGCCCCTTGGACAGGGAAAGTTTGGCAGTGTGTACTTAGCTCGAGAGAGGAAATCCAAGTACATTGTGGCCCTGAAGGTACTCAACCACTCATTGACAGCTCTTCCTATTGAGGAAACTTTTCTACCCGGTCTTTACGTTGCAATATGGACTCATTAATTTAAATGTCCGTTTTCTAGAAAATATGTGTATGAACATGCAGGCCCTGTACAAGACGCAGCTGCAGCAGTACAAGGTGGAGCACCAGCTGAGGCGAGAGATAGAGATCCAGTCCCACTTGAGGCATCCCAACATCTTGCGGCTATACGGCTACTTCTACGATGAGGTAACAGCCTGGCTGCTTGCACAAGTTGTGAGGCTTTTCGTCCACTCTGATGCCTACCTATCAATGCTGACATCCTCCTGGAGGCGATCCTCACCTCTTCAGCAAGATGTGTTTTGCAGAAACGAGTGTTCCTCATCCTGGAGTACGCAGCAAAAGGGGAGCTGTACAAGGAGCTGCAGCAGAAAAACTACTTTCCAGAAGACCAGACAGCCACGTGAGTCCCACGGCCCCTTTTGTAACATCAGCAATTCCTGGCTTGCTTTGCTGCTGAAGTCAGCACATGCTGGACACCTTCCATTTGCTGCACCATCAGGAATACGCAACATGCACGGTTGGGCTTCCGGTCTGCATATTTATGCAACTGCATGGTCAGCGCTTGGAAGGTGACCTCCTTCTGACTGAGTGCTCTGCGCAGGTACATTGCATCCCTGGCGCGCGCACTGCTGTACTGCCACTCGAAGCATGTCATCCACAGGGACATCAAGCCCGAGAACCTGCTGCTGGGCATGAAGGGCGAGCTGAAGATAGCCGACTTTGGCTGGTCCGTGCACGCCCCCAACAGCCGCAGGTATGCACCTCATACCTCCTTTCTCGTACAATTGTAAATTTCGTCCTGTGGTACCCAGATGACCTCTAGTTGGGGGTACCTATTGAAACATGCATAGCAGGTATGTGCAAAATAGCATACCTGCTTGGGCAAAGGGGCACAACATTTGCAGCATGCAGTGTCACAACGAACTCTTTGTAGCAGGGTCAGGCAAGCAGGTGTGGCCCCATTCAAGATCTATTGCCCTGCAAGCAAAACCAATACGTGGGTCTTGCATATTTTCCAGCAAGCTCGCACATTTCTGGCCAAGAAGCCAGGCCTGCTGAGGACGCCTTCAGAAAGAAAAAAGGCCCGGGCGGCGCAGCCTGACCTTAGAAGTGCTGGTGTCTGCTTTTCCTGCGACGCTCTCAAGCCGTCAGCACATTCCACCAAGTCTTTGCCATGACTCGATTCGCCATGGCATGTGCCATGCAAGGGGCGAAATTTGTGGCAGCCTTCACCTGCAGCTTGGCGTGAAACAACAATGGTAATTTGCCACGCAGGAAGACGCTGTGTGGGACGCTGGACTACCTCCCCCCTGAGATGGTGGAGGGGCATGACCACGATGCCAATGTGGATGTGTGGAGCCTGGGAGTGCTGTGCTATGAGTTCCTCTGTGGGGTGCCCCCCTTCGAGGCGGAGGGGCACAGCGAGACCTACAAGCGCATCCTCAAGGTCGACCTCAAGTTTCCGGCCAAGCCACGCATCTCCGACGGGGCCAAGGACCTCATCAGCAAGGTGTGTTTTCCACCTGTTCCGCTGCGTTCCCTGTGGCTCCTTTTCTCGCATTCGTCTAATTCCCTGTCATGCAGCATTTTGTCTTGCTCTGCCTCTGGCACATGCACGGAAAGCAACAGCAATCGATCCAGATTATGTGTCCTGCAAGCCAACGATCACCTGGTGTGCTCCTGGCAATCAGGACAAGGTGTCTGCAATCAGGACGATGTCTGCAAGCATTGCATGCATGCTCTCTGCCTGATGATTCAGGCAGGCTGTCTGCTCTGGGCAGCTGGTCTGCTGTGCAACATGCATGCGGAAAGGTCAGAGAAACTGCAGTGGTTTCCGTGCCTCCTCAAAGTGTATCGACAAGCCTGATGGTCTTCTATGTGCTGGTGCGCAGCTGCTGAAGAAGGACCCAAAGGAGCGCCTGCCGCTGGCTCAGGTCATGGAGCACCCCTGGATCATGGGCTTCTCCAAAGACAGCCCCCTGGCCAGCTCATGATGTGGCACCAGCACATGTCAACTTGCTGCCAGCTTGTGCAGAAATAGGCCTTCAGGATGACCTGACATCCATGCAAAAGATAGAACCCCTGTTTTTCTGATCAGTACTTCTGATCGTGATGTAGGTTAGGCATTGTTCCGACAGCCCTCTGATGTGTTTCAAATGACAGCAATTGTGAGGATGTCTCAACCAGGCAGGCGTCTCGTAGCGTGTGAGGGAGTCAGACAAATATGTGTGTGACCTGCACAGACATGCACTGATCTTTCAGGCTGTCATGTAATGAAAATATGGGGTTAACCACGTTAGGTAGCAACATTGTGAGGGGAGCTACACCATGCAACTCAACTCTCGTGAGCTCACTACGACTGTAAAGCGTTCTCAGGGCGAATTGCAGCAATACCAATGCTGCAGCTCTAGGTTCATTGGTGAGGTTTCAAAGTGAGATCTTGAGTCTTCTTCATAAGAGTTAGCCGCAACTGTGACAATTTCTTGCTCTCTCCAGCTGGCCATCGATGATATCCTATGTCTTATACACATGAGAGCTGTGTCTACTGGACACTGTCCAGACCGGAATCCTGTGATGTATCTCGTGCTGAAATGTACGAACAAATATCCTTGTACGGTATGATGAGCCATATATTTGGTCGTGTGTCAAGACTGCATATATGCATCCGGACAAAGCTTTTTGGCCATGAAATTGCATCAGTGCACACTGCTGTGCCCAGTGAACTCGAGTGGCATTGCCCAGCACAGTTGATTTCACACTTGCCAGACACGTTCAGAATTGATCAACTACAACTCATACAGCAGGCTATCTAATTAGCCATTGAATTTCATCCTTCACTTATTGTTCCTACACTGCTTCTAACATGCGTTTTATCTCCAATTCTAGACAGAGAGTTTGGAAAGGCACAATAAGGCACCCTGATCCAGGATCGATAAGAAAGTACAGGACATCTGTCAGGCCTGCTGGAGCAATGTGCCAATGTCTATCCAAGGACCGCTCTTTCTGCCCCCTGTGGCTATCCTGGCCACTTCACTGAGCAGCCTCTTGTCAGCCAAAATGCCGGTATGACTGGCATTGCCGAAGGATTTGAGGGTCACATTGTCTCCCAGCCTGCACACACACACTTTAAATTAAGCCTTAATCTGTACCTCAGGTCTAAAAGTTAATCAACTGCTCAAGCATGCATTGAACGCCTACTCATATGTACTATAATATTTTGCCTCAATCTTACAGAGAGTGTCGTCAGCAGATGCAGAAATGTACATGCTACAGGTACTTGGAGCACGCACCCTTTGCAGGCCTCTAGAGATCGCTTGTTGACAGTGCCATCGCCCTCCCCATGGAATATCTTTTTGGGTGCATTGGGTGCTGACGAGTCAAATGCATCCACATCATACATGTAGCCCTCATCTGTGTCCTTGCCCAAGCCATACATGCAGTGGATCTTGAAGTCCACTTTCGGCAGTGGATAGGTCAGGTTGTGCACTACTGGGTACACCGCCGCCTGCATGCAAGACAAGCATTACATCAGTGCATGCATGCACATCTTGGCAGGGTCTTCTATGAGTGAAACCAGGCTGCACATAGAATGATAAATGGGGTTTGCCTGCTGTGTAAGCTCCAGATCCTTCAACAGCTGAAGTGCATCCTTTGCTGTGTAGTTTTTCCTGCCAGTCTGCACCAGGACCTGTGGGCACAAGCCAATGGCTAGATCAGACGACTGCTAATGCTCCCACAGCAGACACTTCATCATGCCCAGACGCAAGACTTGGACTGCAAGTTGCTGGAGAACTGACCGTGTCTCCCCATTGGTCTGGAGATGGGAACAGCCAAGGCCCACTGGGGGCGGTTGACTGGACAGGCCGCAGCAGCCCGTGGGGAATAATAGAAATATCAAAATTATCCCCGCTGATTGAGCCTGCAGGGGCATGTCTTTTTCATCAAAAAGCTCACTTGCAAAACAGCTCAGCAGTGGCAAGCATAGCCTTGTCAAGAGATAGGCAGGACACTGCTGCAAGGCAAAAACACCCAACAAAGAAGGTAATGAAGCCAGGTGTCGTGCCTTTTAAGGCTGTCACTGAGCCAGCCCAAGGAGCAGAGATCGCCACCAGACTGCTGACATGCTTGGCCAGCCAGCCGGCTGGCTTGCCAGTCAGGAAGCTGAGAGAGACAAGGCACCCAAGGGAGTGCGCCACTATAGTGGCTGGATGGCCTTCGTTGCTAGCCACAGCGTGCTCCACCAGCTGAGTCAAATTTTGGAAGAAGCCGACCTGCAGAAATGAACCCATTCCATGCTGATGCTGGGCGTGTCCGGATATTGGACTGGGCCAATATAACAGTAAAAGTGGCTGTCACCGGAGACGAACACTGAGGGAAGCTGGACTGTACCTGCTCAAGGCCATCAGCAGCAAGGCGGAAGTCATATGGGGCGCCGAAAAGATCCACCCTCTCCTTGTACCCCGCCTTCTTCAGCCCCTCTGTGAGTGACTTGTACACTGGGGTGATCTGCGGCAGACTGGGATCCAAGGATTCCACGCCCCCAAGACCTCCCCAATCCACCGGTCTGATCTCCACACCAGTTTGATTCCGGTACCTGCAATCATTAGAATATCTTTCAATGCCAGATACTTACTGATGATCAGGCCGCACGGCGTGGCAAGTGCTGAACAAGTGGTGTTTGCTGAAACACTGGAGGCTCACCTTCCTGTTGTGGCATTGTAGAAGACCGCAAGCTCATCCAGTAGGCATACAGGGCGGGCAGCCTCTTCCAGAGACAGCCAGAGTAGGCGCCAGCTCTCAGACTTCTTGGAACAGTACCATGCTGGGGCTTCAGTACGGTTCAATCGTGCCTCGAGCACAGAGCCAGCGAGGCCTGGAATGTATCAACAGAAATATCACGATCATATCACGTCATCTGAGTGTGCACAAGGCAATATAGTACAATGGAATGAGAACCAGTGGCCATCAAGTTTAAGACACACCTGGTACAAGGATTACGGGGGCAAACCGAGCCTGTGCTGTAGAAAAGATAGAGACGCTAAGTATGAAACAGCTAAGCACTCGTATAATGTGCACCATGCACTCCGCTGTGAAAACTTGTTGCGTACAGAAAATGTGAAGGATTGTCTTGAAGGACTCTTCAAGAAGGGATCGTGCCCTAGTTTCTGAGTATTGTCAACGATCGCCAACGATCGCCAATTCACTGGGAGGAAGCCACATAATCGGATCCTTAATTGTGCCCTTGATGGAGCGACATGTCCTGATGACGTGACCGATATTCGATGACAGGCACTTACCTAAGCTCCATCTTATCGAGATCAAGCTGTTGAGTTGAATGAACTAATTCAGTCCAACCTCAATTTGACATCCAATTCAGAAATCAAAGTTTGGTTATTGTCCATCAACCACGATTTGCGGTTCTATCCTTGCTAACTCGACTTCTTGGTGAACGTTTTGTGACAGTCGGCTCCCCCTCAGCATTCCAATATGCTGCAAGCACTTCCAATCATCGGAGTACCTGTACTTTCTTCTGACGCACACAGAAGATGCAGCAGATCATCGATAAGAGGGCGGACAAACCGGGTGGCGACAGCGGGCAGCATCGATGGAATTGAGGCCAGCTGCAGCGGGCGTGATTGCCAAACTGCACACTCAATCATGTTGAGTAGAAGAGGCGCCCTTGCTGGAGCGGCACTGGCACTAGCTGGACTCCAGTGCAGCCCAGCCGAATCAATGATGACTCCACCTCCAGGTACACCATCTCAAGTGACCGGCATCTGCTGATTCCAACAATGACCATTTCATAAGCGAAACCAATTTCATTCCCTCGCTTGCAGGTTTCAGTGTGCACCAGGACAAACTGGACGGTTATCTCTTCTTTGTGCCAGAGAGCTGGCTGCCTGTCACGGTGCGAAGCATGAGTCACCTCTCATGAAGGTCAAAGCATTGCTGATGATGTCCCCCGCAATTGACGCTGTAAACTCTACTCCAGATTTCTGATGCCCTTTTGTAATGCCTTGCGCAGACTTCTGGCAATGACATCTTCTACCGGAACCCCAGAAATGTGAACGAGAACCTCTTTGTGGACGTATCCTCGCCGTCATCCTCGAACTTCTCAACTGTGGAAGATCTGGGTTCCCCAGAGGAGGCAGCTAAGCGCACCCTGAACCAATACTTGGAGGAGCTCATGTCCACAAGGATTGGTGTGAAGCGGACTGGCGAGATTCTGTCCGCAGACAAACGCACTGGCCCGGATGGCAAGGAGTATTATGACATTCAGGTGGGCAGCACAAATCCCTCGCGTTCATACATGTAGCCTTTCACTTGAGCAGTGCGCTTTGTGCCTGTGGTACCTATTGTTTCCACCCCAAAAGGCAGTGAACACTTGTGGGGCACTGTGAGGTGTGCTGTAGAGAGTTACTCTTTCATGGACTGATGCATGAGTAAGCGCAGAACGGATTAGGCATATCTTTGGATCTGCAGGTGCGGGTGCGCTCCTTTGCATCGAGGAATCAGTTGGCAGCGTACCCAGGAGACAGGGAAGCTTCACAGGAGCTGGAATGGGAGCGCAGATATCTGACGGTGCTGGGCGCTGCAAACAAGCGGCTGTACCAGTTCCGGCTGCAGACCGCCGACAAAACATTTGAGACTGCCGCGGTGAGTGCATATCTATGTTTCTAAAGAGTCTGCCATCGTATTATTTCACTGGCAGATGTTGCTTGGCACAACCATGTCAATTGATGGGTCACTGATGGGTGTTATGTTTGTCCTTGCAGGACAATCTGCTGAACATTGCGCAATCTTTCAGATGCAAGGAGGTGGTGGTTTGATGGGCAATAACAGACACTGTAGCAAATGCCAAATATTGTGTGCATTGGGATGCCATGTGTGAACAAAGACATCTTTGTTATTTTCTCAGGAGAATCCACCGTATTCTGAAGGAGGCATTGACCCCAAGAAGATATATAATTGTCCCTCTGTGCCCTACAGAGGGTAGAGAGTCTTGTCTCAATAATCTCTGTAAGGCTGCCACACCAATACAAGCAAGGGACACTTTTCTGCCTTGCATTGAGGCGTTGTTCGGTAATTGAAGCGTCAGAATCTTGATGTACAAATTTTGCTCTGTCACCTTGCAAAGAAATCCGTTATGTGCCGGACTTTGTCATCCTCCTTGGCCCTCTTCTTGCTGCCAGCTGCCTTTGCCTCATTGGCAGCTTGGGGTGCATCACCCTCCATGACCTCGTCCCTTCCAATGTTTCCCCTGTTCCCTGCCTCCTTTAGAGGCCCCTTGCCCCCTGCCTCTCTGAACATGTCCTCTGCCAAGACCTCCTTCAGCCCAATCTCCACCAGTCTCCGGTCCATTCTCACTGGTCGCACCACAGGCAGGCATCAACAAAGCCGCTCTCCAATACCTGTGCGGTCTCAAGCATCGAGCGCACAATTCTGCCAGCAGTGTGTTTTCTGACCTCATCGAGGGAACTTAAACTGCTACTGGTGTATAGATCACAAGCCCAGATCTTGCTTGAGAAGCCATGCTCACCTGCCCGCTCAACATCACCAAGTTTGATGGTCTTGCGCTTATGCGACAGCGCCTCCTTGGCTGCTCTGCTGCCCAACATCTCCACCATGAGCTCCGCTGCCTTCGCCACTGCCTTCAGGCCATCACCTGGCATGGTGTATGCCATACACCTTCTTTGAGCTGAGTGCTGTGTGGTGGGCAGGTATCAAATGCTTGCGATCGGTCGTTACTTGTCCTCACGTGGGGTGGGGATGAAAGGCACCTGAGATGCGGGTGACATCAGGATCAAGGCACATGATGCGCTTGATCAGAGAGAGTGGGAACCCAAAGGGGTTGGTGTTCTGCTGCGCATCTGCATGATGATCCCCCTCTTGCTCCTCACCCACATGGTCCTCACCCTCTCCCTGCTCACCTGTAGCACAAAATCCAAATTCAACTTGAATATAAAAGAAGCAAAGGCCGATCCACCCCAAAGAACCCTGTTGTGGAGAATCCAGATTACGGGCCTCTCAAAACGCAGGCAGTGCAACACCTGCAGCAGGAGCGCTATCTGCTGCTGCGCTGGCCAGTGCCTTGGCACGCTCGGCTACTTTTTCCTTGTAAGATGCCTTCTCTTCATCTGTCAGGGCACGCCACTTCTCCCCGATGGCCTTGGCTACAGCCCCCACGGACACCTTAACACGGGGCTCTGCTTGTGCCTGGCATTCTGCCCTGGTGGCCTCCCTCTGCTCCTCTGAGAAAATGAAGAACGCTGTGGGCGCTCGTTTGGCAGCCATTATTCCGGCCAGTGATACCTTTTCTGCATCGAAGCATTGAAATAGAACGAAATCATGCTCCCTGTGGAAGCTGAGCATCTAGAGCAATTTAACGACAATAGAAGACAGGTGAATAAACAGAAAAGCCTTGCCTGCGCAGATGTCCAGACAGAAGATTAGAAAAGGTTTGTGTCCCGAATCAGAAATTCATATTTCCCACCTTCCACGAGCTAGACATCAAGATGATACTCAGAAGCTGATGGATTGCAATTCTCACATCAGCAAAGTTTGCTTGGAATGGGGACTCTGCAGATTACACAAATTTTGGCATTGCACAAATGCGAATCGCATACACGACGTTCTTACAATAATGAAGCTGGTTTTCCACAGTGCAGATCCTTCAGGGTGGCCCAATCTGCGATGCGTGCTTCGCGCTACGATATGTGCCACTCTTTTTATGTCGAGATGAAAGCGTATTGTTCTGAGCAGTTTCCTGGAAGCACCTAGCGTTCAGAAGGACAAGAAGTTTTTAAAGGGCGATGACTCAGCGGTGATTCAGCATCATCGACAGTTTCTCTGCAGGTCTCCTTCTGGCGAGTTTGGAGCCAACATATGATATGGAGGCTTCGAAGATAGGTACGACATGATCAGAGAATGAAACACGCTGTTGTGAAGCAGGTCGTTGCACATACCCACCCAACTGCAACACCAGGACGGATGTAGTTGGGGGGACTTGCTGTTCATGCCCCGATCATGGAGCATGCAAACGGCAATACGTTGTCTAAAGAAACGGCAACGGAGTGTTTGACCGCGCTGAGAACCTTCCAGGTATTGTATAGTACTGGAGGTCGTTGGAATTGGATGTTTTGCCGTTGCCATATAGCGTTATCGCACCCCATCCAGTGGTAGAAACAGATCATCAATGGCTTGATGAGATTCTCGTGCAAGTTTCATATGGCCAGATAAATAGGATGTCACATCGCCAGGAGTTCACAGTTCATGCTCATAGTATGACATTTTCGTGTTTGCAGGATCAATACGTGGGCACCGAGAGCCAAGTGCAGGCTCTTTCCACGCTAGCAAACTGGTTGCAACGATTGGAGAGAGGTTCATACACTGACGACGAGGAGCCCTTGGATGAAAACTCTCGACAGTACTTGCAGTCGTACCATGAACAGTTCACCAGGATATCTCTGTTTGAGGTGCGCTGCCCATGCAGTAACATGTTGCTGACGGAGTGCTGCTCCAGAATGTATGAAATTTCCATGAGGACTGCAAGGCCCTGAGGGCCTGTTCTGGTGCTATGCAGAGGGGCCACGGAGAACTAGTGGGTGTGTCTCCAAAGGTACTCATCTTCCTCACAGAATGACTTCCTGATATGCTGCATCTGCCATGGCTGTGCTGTGGATTTCATCTGTAGACATCCTCGAACTGCTATCTCCTTGTGCAGGTGGTTGGTGGCTCAAGAGAGAGGTGGAGGAATCCAGCACTTGCAGCTGAGCTGGAAAAGGTCCGACAGGCTCTCTGCTGTGTGCAAGTCTTGAGTCAAAGGTCCAAGCTGCGTTTATGCACCCCAGCAGGTCTCTGTTCTTCCATTTGGTGCATTGCATGAGACGTCCGGTCCTTCTGCACAGGTGGACGACTGGGATGCCTTTGATGTGTTCAAAGTGGCGAGCTTGACGGGAGACCGACCTCTGGAGCCAGTCACTCTGGCTGTCCTCCAGCACTTTGATCTTGTCGACAAGCTGAGGCTTCCAGACAAGAAGCTGCGCAATTACCTGCGGGTGCACACATCTCCACAGGACTTCATTGATATTGCACTGCAACTCTGCTGCTTGTGCATCTGAATTGATGAGAGCAAAGCTCAAGAAGCAGAATTTTCCTGTCTTTGAGTGACAACCACACAATCGAGGAGAGCCAATTAGCAAAGGAGATTTGACATGGATTGTGAGGTGCATCAGGGAGTCGAGGATGCTTACCTGAAGAATCCGTACCATAACAGCACCCACGCAGCAGATGTTGTGCAAGGGCTTGCCTGCCTGTTCTCCAACAATGACTTCACCTCTCAGCTCACAGACCTGGAAATGCTGTCAATGATCCTGGCTTGTGTAATTCACGATGTGGGCCATCCAGGTGCGTTGCCCAGTACTCTTACCAGTACTCTGTACGTGGTCATGACATTATGGAAAGCTTGGGTGAATGTTGATCCACAGCAATGCAGACTCTTTACTTTGCCTATCATTTTTATGTGAAGATGACGTGATGTCTTGTGCCTTGCAGGGGTGACGAATGAGTATCTCATAAATACGCATGCGGACAGTGCCTTGCTGTACAATGACCAGAGCGTAAATGAGAATGGTCATGCTTCTGTGGGCTTGCAGCTCCTGCGAAAGAGCTCCAACAACTTCATAGAGGTATGCAATCTGCAGTGCAGAAATCAAGCCTCGAATATTTAGATTTCAAGTCCCAGAGTACAAGTCCCTGTTTCCTCAGGTCTTGTGGCGTGTGATGAAAGAGGGCTCGTGTCTGCTTTTGCAGGGGCTGTCTGAGGAACAGTACAGATTTGTTCGGCGAACAACAATCGGCATCGTGCTTGCTACGGATATGGTCGGGCATGCGAAGCTCGTGAAGGTATGCCCAGCTGCTCACTTAAGTCATCATCCAGCATCACTTTTGTGCACTGAGCATCTCCTTCACACAGCAATGCTGAACAGATAGCTTGATGTATCACCCTTATTGTGAGCAGGACACTGCAGCCAACATCAGGCAGCTGGGGTCAGACCTGCAGAGCTGGCCAGAGGAGAAGAAGCAGAGTGCGCTGCAGATGATTGTGCACTGCTGCGACATTGGCAACCCAGCCAAGCCCTTGGAGTACAGCCTGCAGTGGACCAACCGCATCATGGCAGAGAATTTTGCTCAGGTGCATTGCTGCCTGCAATCCTGACCCCCACCTCCTTGGCTGCCCTTAATGCCCTGTAGCGCCATGATTTCTTAACATGTTGTCATCTCGTCTGGCATGCCTGATCAATCAGGCCCTCAACTTCTGGCATTACCAGCAGTCCGCTGCATGCACCAAGGGCATCTGCTATGGTGAGGGAACACTGGCGCCAGTCAGAAGGCAGTGCTCACAAGGCATCCGGTATTTTTGTCCCTCTCAGTGTTGCACTGTGCATCAACCCAGGCTTGACTTCATACCCCTGTCTTCATGTCATGCAATAGCGTTCCAAGTCCTTCTGGATCCCTAGGTCGAGAGGTGTCTACTACCCCTGATCCAGCTACCTCAAAAATTGCGCGCCTCGCTCTCCATGGCAAAGCCGTACTGCTGCATGCGGTAAGCCTTGCAGACCTGGGCCATTATACGTTTAATATGAAAGCTGTGACTGAAATTAGAAGTTTACTACCTGCAGGGGGACCGGGAGAGGCGGGAAGAGCTGCCGGTGTCGCCGCTGTGCGACCAGGATCGAGTGGACGTGCCCAAGAGCCAGCTCACCTTCCTGGAATACGTCGTGCAGCCCTGCTTCGAGGCCCTGCGCAGCATCGCGCCCGTGACGGCCGCCCTCGCGCTGCGCAACATCGAGGCCGGCTGCCGCCACTGGCAGGCGCAGCCCCGCCGCAGCCCCTCCACCCCCATTTTTCCCCTGGATGACCTCCGCTGAACCCCGCCTCTGCAGAGGGGATCTATGCGTCAAATTAGACACAGACCCCTCTGGTCTTGTCTAGGCAGGGCACTCTTACAGTGATTTCCCCTAAAGTGCCCTGGGCTGGAGTGCGCGGCGGGAGCAGTCAGCTGCTGTGGAGGTACCGTCTGGTTGGGTCTATTGTGGACTTGTGTCGGCCCTGACTCCGTTGCAGTGAGGCCCAGTCTGTGTGGGGTCCAGTGGTTGGATCATGCGTTCCTGCTCAGTTGGGAAGACTGGAAGTCCGGATGCACTGCGATGCAATGACTGGTCTGTTGCGTGGACCACATGATGGTCCACGTCACTTGGGTTTGTTTTGGTCTGTGGTCTTCGTGTGGCCATGTTGAGACTGATTTTTTGGCTGCGCACGTCAAAAGGTGCATTGGGCTGTGAATAAGCCATGCACAAAATGCAACAGGAGCATGCGGAACCAGACAACCATATCTGTTCTTGTCCACCCTATTTTTGCTGGTATCTGTTTTTGGTGAAAGATAATTTGTACTTTCCACAAGCTGGAGACTTGATATTTTCTTCTCTGATTGCTGTTCCTGTGATTAGAGTGTGTTCCTAGGAGGCTCAGAAATGTCTTGCTGGCCAGCATCGTGTATTCAGGATTGGCGATCAGTTGTGTGTTCAATTTCAAGTGCTTTAAGTTGTTCTCCAAGGTGGCTGTCAGAAGCTAAACAATCTTTGCAAGCTACCACGCTGGCATGCATCCATGATGTGCCTACAAGCTGTATATGTAAAATCTGTTGATAGCTGACAGCCTGGTGCATCTTCAAACGCAACTACCCAATCATGATCAGAGGGGCCGCCCTCTTTAATTAAGCGGCTTAAAAGTTTTGAACACTCAGTGCCGGCACCATCCCGACCGGGCTGCATGGTTTGTGCGCGCTTCAGCATGCCATATATGTCCTTGTCCGTGGAGCAGTGGAACGGGCCAGAAAAATTTCATTTACTACATTTGAGGTCTCAGTGGCATGCTCCTGCCTGAGGCTGCCAGATGCATGTAGGTAATGGGGTTAATTCACTCCATGATGGCATGCCTACCACCTTACGCCACAATATTTTGGTGCAAGCCATATTCATTCCAAAACACCGTGAAAGGCTTCACAGATTGAGATAAGGACATACTAGTGTTGTGATAGTCAGAGCTGGTTGCTGTTGCGAGGGATTGCCCACTGGAAAGTGTTATTGGGGGCACGTCGACCTCTGTTGTTCTCAAATCACTACATTACAATACTAAGAATTTTCTTGAATAAAAGTAGCTCACTTCACCAGCAGCTATGGAGGACTGCTGCGCAGTATGCGCAGAGCCGCTCGAGTGGACAGCATATGGACCATGCGGGCATACAGAAGCCTGTTCAAAGTGTGTGACACGCCTGAGATTTACCATGGATGATAAGCGCTGTGTTATATGCCAGCAGCAATCGCCCAGTGTATTCGTCACCCGCTTCATGGGCAGCTACACGTCCACCATACCCTCCGAGGAATTCGCTCGGTTGCAGGTAATTTGAAAAAGCATATTGTTATATCGATACTATCCTAGTTCTTTATTAAATGATCAGGAGTAATTAGGAGCATGAAGACTTGTCTGTAAATATGGCATGCATGACAAGCTTGTTGATGAATGGCAGGCGACGCCAGGATTATATGATTTACAGAGCGTGGAGGCTTATTTTGATGACAAAGGCCATTATGAAGACATAAGGTGTGCCCCATTTCCTTGAAGTGTCCCAATTCTATCTAGCTCTGGGCTGTCGTGAAAGGCGCTCTGTCACTTTGTGTGGTGTCTACACATCGTAGCTTCTAATGTACCTACTGCGCACTCTGTCATACAGGGCACTCTGCAGCTACAACCACCCTGCTCTAGAGGGCGTTGCCCCCATCAGCAGCTTCAGGTCCCTGAGAGAGCTGAAGTACAACCTGCAGAATGCGAAACAGCTGCATTTCTGCGACATCTGCGTGGAGAGCAGGAAGGTCATCATCCTGATCCCCCTCCGCAACCAATCTTGTGATGTCTATGGCACAGTCCCTCTATTTATAACAGATTCCCTCGGTCTCAGTCGTGTTGACTCAGCAAGATGTCTCCTACAGGTGTTCATCCCGGAGCAGATAGCATACAGCAAGCCTGATCTGGACCGCCACATGCGCAGCGGCGATCTGACAGGCCCCATGGCAGAGAGCGGCTTCAAGGGGCACCCGCAGTGCCGCTTCTGCCGCAAGCGCTTCTACGGGGACAACGAGCTGTTTGTGCACATGCAGTCCGCGCATGAGCAGTGCTTCCTGTGCCGACGCGCGCGCCCCGACCGCTACGTCTACTACAAGGACTACAATGAACTGGAGGGTGGGCCCCTCTGCGATGTGTGCACAATCTGCTTGACGGTTCTATGCTGCCTTGTGAAGCTGGATCATCACTTGGATACAGGCGGTCTGCCCATGCATGCAAGATTCCCAGGTCGTGAGTTTATTAGGGTGCAGGCACAGCCGCATCCTTATCTAGATGGTTCTTTGATGACTTATACCCAGGATTCTGGCATTTATGGAATTGCTGCTAGTAAGAAAATGAGAGATAAAGAATCACACATCCGTTATGTGAGATTTAAGATGTTGCCTGGTGCTTGTGCAGAGCATTTCCGGCACGAGCACTACCTGTGCGAGGACTCGACCTGCCTGGAGAAGAAGTTTGTGGTGTTCACCAGTGAGCAGGAGATCAAGCAGCATGTGGCGCGCGAGCATGGCGGCCACATGTCGCGCGCCGAGAAGCGCCAAGCCCTCACCATCCCCATCAATTTCCAGGTGCATGCCTTGGGTGTTTTCTGACTCAATCTGGTATTTTCAACACGCTGTCCATCACACTTCCTCTCCTTCCAGCTGCACTGATGAACGCGCTCGCACCTTCCCGCATATTACAAGGCATGTCTCTGGACTTGAGTAGTTTAGCGTCATGGTTGCGTGCTTTTTCCTGCAGTATCGGAGAGGAGAGGAGCCGGCGGGCCCATCTGGGCCTGCGGCCGGCGCCGGCATTGTGATCGGCGGTGCTGGCAATGTCCAGTCCAGATTCAGCCGGCGGCCACCAGCAGAGGTGTTCCCTCACCCCCGCACGTTCCCTCTTCAAGTGATGTTCCTGCCTGCCTCCCTCCTTGCTTCTTCTATTGCTTGTCACCTTATTTCCGTTAGCATCTCTATGCCCGCACAAGAGAGGTGCTGCCAAGGGGAGTATAATGTGGAACTCCCCTTGGTGCTGCGGACCCTTGAAAGGCAGAGACTGAGATTGATTTGGGTCGTGGCCAGAGCGACCGACGGCAGATAAGCAGCGCGGTGCAGGCGAGCATAGAGTCGGCACAGACGGAGCATGCGCTGCGGTCCTCTGCCACTCCCGGCTCCAACGGCAGAGCGGCGGAGGAAGCTGCAGAGCAGCAGCCGGCCTTCACGGGGCCTGCCCACTGGGCAGCTGCTGCGGGCAGGAGCGGCGGCACAGCCCAAATGCGCCCAGAGGACTTCCCTTCCCTGCCAGGTGGGCAGCACGCCTCACACAGTCTCTCCTGCTCCCTCCACTCCCTTCATTGATGGCCGATGAAATGCTGCGTGCGTCTGTTCCGAGGAATGGAGCATGCTGAAGGAACGAAAATATGATGCAGGGGCGTCCAAGTCTTCAAAGAAGCGCGCGAAAGCAAAGGAGAAGGCGCAGGCCTCTGGTCTGCAGGACGGCAACCGCTCGGCGTCAGCCGCCAGCCTCAGGGGCGACGCACCCCCCAGCATGTCCCAGAGCACATCAGCGCCTGACCTGCAGGTCTGCCCCTTTTGTCTTGAAAAGACTGGAATGAGGCAGACATGTGTCTTTGAATACTCCGATAATTAGTCATTGAATGATCTGAGCCCCTCTTGTAGCTCAGTTGTCTGTCGTTTGGCCATTCTGTGTCACTCCCACCAGTTTGCCATGAGAGGACTCCAGCCTAGTAGCATGGGGAGGGCTGCTTGGGGCGCTATTTGACAGATGGCCGGTGCGCTGTTGCAGGCGGAGGTTCTCAGGGAGCCAGAGTGGCAGGAGGTGGCCGCGCCGCAGCCGAGACAACTCCAGCAGCAGCAGCGGCTGAGCGCGCTGCAGCGGCGAGCGGCCGCATCCGCATCTGCACCCACAGAAGCCTTCCCTGCACTCCCATCCGCCGCACCCAGCAGCTCCCAACCACCCCCCGCTCGACCGCTACCGCCCCCATCTGTGCCCGCGGCGTCAGCGGCACCGTCTGCTGCGGCATTCCCTCCGCTCCCCACGGCGGCTGCGCCAAAATCCGGCGCGGCGCGGTCGGCCCTCTGGCGCGCACCGGCGCCCTCGGCGGCCAAATCCAGCGCCGCGGCATCGCAGCAGCGTGCGCCGCCGCGCATCATGGAGCAGGATTTCCCTGTGCTCGGCCAGACAAGGAATGCTGCCACGCCAGCTCCCTCGCAGCCTGTTCCTGTCTCGGATTCGCTGAAGGCTGCAAACAAGGTGCGCGCTTACATCCTTGGTGCCCAATCCCATGCTTGGCGGCATCCTCTGGCTCAGCACAGATCATCGGGCTATTTGACAGCTCATCTGTGGAGAATGATCGAGATGGTGACCGCTTCTGTGTGGCAGGCCTTGATGGAGAAGATCCGCGGGCGGCTGGACGCAGAAGATCTTACCACGTTCCGAAGCCACGCAGCGGCGTACATGCGCGGCGACACAGACGCGCACTCCTACTACGCCGTTGTGGACTCGCTGGGCCTGGGCCCACTCGTGCCTGAGATGGCCGCCCTGCTGCCCGACGCGGGCAAGCGGGCAGAGCTGCTCTCGCTGCACGGCGCAGCTGCGGCGTCCCCGTCCGACGCTGCGGCGGCCGCCGTCCACGCCTCGCAGAACGCCAGCTGGCAATGCGCGCGCTGCAGCCTCATCAACGGCCCCGCCGCCGGCTCCAGCTGCGAGGCCTGCGGCTCCCGGCGGCCATGGCAGGCCGACAGCAACGGCGCCGCGGCCGGGGACGACTTCCCGGCGTTCGGCAGCAGCGCGGCCGGCGAGCCGGAGGCGGCCAAGGGGCCGAAGAAGGGGAAAAAGGTGTCAAAATTCGAGCGGCTGCGGCTGACGGGGGGCGACCCGGAGGCGACGGCGGCGTGGCTGAACACGAGCGGGGGGACCAAGACGAAGCCGCAGAACATGTGGACGCAGGGGCGGCCGGCGGTGGTGGGCGGCGGGGGGTCCCAGCCGCGCGGACAGTGGGCGGCCAAGGACAAGCTGGCTCACGAGTGGCGCAACATAAATGATGCATGGGACAAGAAGTAGGGATGTGGCTTATGATGATGACTCTGGCTTGCAGAGTTGCATTTCCTTGCTGTAGTTCAGGGGGCAGATCTTGAGCAGATATGCCACTTGACGCCTTCCTCAATTGACCAAGCTCGTTCAGCTGATTACTCTATGCCCTCGGTGGATGCAAGGTGCTTTTTCCACCAATTTTGGATCTTCATCGCAGCAAAGGCTATTCACTGTGGATCTCGTGCGCGTGATCTTGACGTCAGCTGCTGGGCATTAAAACTAGAGTAGATCTGCTAGTGCTAGCTGTAGCACAGGACTGGCTGTAGGTCAGACTCAGCTGATGTGCATGCTCATCCACTGCAGATTGAATTTATGAAACCAGGAGAGAATGCATACATGATAGACAGAGCGAGCGTCAAAGTAGGGAGGAAGGACTGCCTCGCTGTGTAATAGAGGTTTATCAACATACAAACATCTCCCGGCCAGCACTTATGTATTTTATGCCCAAGATCATGCACATGAACAACTAATGGCGCCATACTTTACATATCTGAAGAAGGATTTGCTTCCCAAACCCCATGAAAAGTCCAGTACATCTTGTCGATGTTTGGCACATTGCAAGTCCCTCTAGAAATAGCTTTCCCCAGACGGTCATCAACTGTGTGCTCCTCAGTAATGGTACATCATGTCAGTCAGCATTGCGCTGCAATCTTGTCAACACTCAGCACCACTCGTGATGCACAACAAGCACGCTGTTTGTTAAGGTGACCCCCTCAAATTACCAATGCGGTGATGACTGACAGCCAAGTCCTCAAGAAACATAATGCCCCAGGAGGAGGAGCGGTGGCAACATGTACATGCAGAGCGTACAGCATCCATGCCACATACCAGGCCTGGTAAAAAGAATGTGACACAATGCATTGCATCTGTCCGCCCGCAAGAATCATACCTGTCCTTATATGTGCCATACTTCTCTCAGAGAAGGGCGCGTTCTGATGACCCCAACAGGATGCTCCCCCCAACAGATTTCTTCATATGTACACCCAGCTCCACCCCAGGGGAATCTATCAAATGTGCTCTAGCTACGAAATCAAGTGGGACACAAGGCAGCCACACGGCTGCCAAAAAATACATACATCGCAAGCCTTACAAGCTTCTCAATTTATCTAGGTGTAACCAGGCCCTCTTCCTATGTGGTGATTGAAAGTGAAGACTCCCACGTATTTTCCCAGGTAAGAAAATAAATACATGCGGCTACCAACAACAGTCTACTGCTGCTTCCGCCGGCGCTCTGCCTTGGCATAAGAGCCAGAGGTGTAGGAGCTGGACTCCAGGTGCTGCCTGAAGACCTCTGTGTTGGTGCGGGCCATGTATTTAGGAAAGTCAAATTTTTTCATGCCGCCTGCCAAGGCCTCACGCGCCACCATCACCCGGTTTGCCAGTGCAGGAGGGCTGATGTAATGGTCCTTGCCACTTATCTTATCGGTCGCGTACTTGGGCCGCTGCTTCAGCAGTTCCAAGACGAACTGCAGAGCAATCATCAGCTGCTCAGCTTCAAGTAATAGTCTTGGGTCACCATTTGAAGAGTACATCAAGGACAAGGTGCACAGGAAAGAAAGCAAGGGACAATACAAGGGAAAAGGAAGGTCAGTCCTTAAATATAGGAGCAGCACTCACCTTGTCGCCGGTCATGGGCGGGTTCGCAGAGCAGTATTCTGAAAACCAGTGGGCGACAAACAGATCTGTTTCTTGAAGCTGCAGCAGCACCTTCTGGACTGCTCTAGAGGTGAGAACCCTTGCCACGATTTTTGCGGTGTCACTGCAGAGCACAAATCCCTCACATCATGTTTCTCTCAAGATTTGCTCATATACTCAGACAGGTATCTTTTAGCAGCGCACCTTGCAAAGATCAAGTCGTCCTCATTGATGCCTTCATCTGAGTCATCGTCCCGGGCGTCTCTGTCACCCCTGGCAGCACAAGCAGTCGATCAGCTGAAAGGTGAGCACCTGCATCACTGACAAGATCCAAAATGTGCTTGTCTTTGTATCAAGATCTAGGGTGAATGACACTAAGGAGGAGAAATATGGGTTGAACGCCCCGATTTATCACAAGATCAAGAGTGCTTCTTCCTATTTCAGGTGGCCCAAGACTCCGTGAAACATGAAGGAGGCAGCTTGTTAATGAATTGTATGCGCAAAGCTGGTCACTGATGCACAATCGCATGCACAAAAATGAAAGTTGCCCTCCTAATATTACCCTTGTCACCTTGGAACCCAACTCTGGCCTGCGCCATGCAAGGCTGGTGAAAGACGTACCATTTATTCAGCTCGTTGTTCTGGATGACAAGGGTGCCCCTGGCACGTCCAAGGCAACGACGACTACTGTTGCTTACAAGGACACGCCCCCTAAAGTTGACCCTTGTCAGCTGGAGACGAGCTGGGAGACTGGATGCAGTCAAGCTGTACAGGATTGCCATACGTGGGAAAAAGATCAGGACTTTCTGCTTCAGCTTCGTGCGAATTCAGCTTCCCGCTTAATAACGTGATGCACAAGGTTGACTACCCTCTTGACTTCCTTTTGCTTCTTGCAAAGAGCTGGACTGCGACAGATACAAATTCACAAACTACCTAGGAAGCGACCGCTTCTTTTCGTCTGTGGCAACCGCAGAGGGAGGAAGCGAGTGTCTCTTCAGCACGAGTCCAAATCTGGAGATATTTGTGAGGGCAACGTCATCCGACCACGTGCACGGGGATACTAACGTCGCTCCTTCTTCTGGGAACACAAGCCATTCCATGCTCAATTGTGACAGCAGTAGGGACTGTGTTTGGTGTCTAAATTGGAAGTCGAGCAAACTTCAATTCATGAACCATGGGGCTGGCGATGCAGCCTTGTGTGCTACCATCAACGGAACTCGCATGTGGGCACCCCATCGCAGGTCGCCACGCCCGGGATCTGAGCAGATGTGTGCGTAAAAGGCACTGCAGGTACAACAATCAATCTGCTATCACAAGCTTGTCATGTGCCAGGGATGCTCTCACCGATGCGTTCAAGAAAAGGCTGCCCTAGTGATGGTACACCTGAGGTCAACGCAATTCATCGTTCCTGGTCGATACCTTTGAGGAATTAAGTTACTAAAGCCGTGTTGTTCTATTATGCCATGTTTTTACACAAGTATTACCTTGATATCGCATTCTATGCTTCTTCCTGAGTATTGAGGATGTCTGCAGGCACAGAGGGCTAAGAGTAAGCGCAAGTGCATCAAATCAGGCAGCAAGGGAGAGGCAAGTTCTTTACTTCAATCATATTATACCGAGCTGTGATCGAGACCAAGACTCCGAGATTAATATGTGCATCTTCTGCTAGGCAGCTCTTACTCTTTGGACTGAGAGAAACTGTGCTGGATCTGGACAGGCCATCAGTCCTGACTTCCCAGGACAACGAGGGAGAGGACTGCAAGGTGTTCGTGTCTCCAGATGGCTCAGTCCAGGAGGTCATGTGCTGCGATTACGGCTTCCGCTCTGGATTTGGCCGCTTGTACCAAGGCGGCGACGGCGAAATCCCCAAAAACTTCTTTGCTCTGGTGACAACCACAGACCAGATTGCCGTAATGCAGTGGCTTTGTCATGCCATCTGTTAACAGATTGTCCCGGTCCCTGTGGATTTCAGGATGCCCAAATTCGCAGCATTCGATCATTGGCATGGGATGCAGGGCGCGGACAACTTCAAGAAGGAGTTCAAGCAGTTGCGTCGGTCATTCCGGTTCAATGACTACAAGGAGATCAGAGAGCAGAATCCACCCACAAACCCTTTTGCACGAGTAAGCATCTGAGTTTCTCCCCTGCATCTTTCGTGATGTTTGTTGTGAGGCTTATAGCAACTTTACAGGTGTGCAACTCGCCTCAAACATGCAGCATCATGCATGCAGGTGGTTTCATCGGTGAACAAGCAAGTCGTCCGCGGCTTTGCCAACCTGGACCACAAGCTTGAGGACATTGGCGTGCTGCCACCAATAAAGCAAGCGCCGCTGCCAGAGGAATTAATGGACGAGGATGGCAACCTTGCCACTGACTGCTCCGATGTGCGTCAACGCACACTTACTATTTCTTTTTCATGTGCTCCAGCAGTGCACCTGAACTGCATGCTACCAGTCCTAGGCAGCATGCCCTCGTAACCTCCTACCGCCCGATGACACTCAAATTTTAAATCTGACGACTCCCTCCGCAGGCCGCTGATAGAGTCAGCAACAAAGTGTCTGCACCCACAGATAGGTGGTGCACTGCAGTCATTACTCGACATGTCCACTGACAGCTCAGCGCCTGTGTGCATGGCAGGTGCGCGAGAAGCTGAAGATGCTGCGGCTGGAAAACGCGCCGGTGTGGGAGCGTGAGAAGCGGCGTGCGGCGGCCCCGGGCCACGCCAAGGCGCCGTTCATCATCAACGTGGCTTACACAACGCTGTGCGTGGTGATGGACGTCCTGTACAACAAGCGGCCCATCCAGCGTTTCTGGTTTCTGGAGGTCGTCGCGCGCATGCCCTACTTCTCCTACATCTCCATGCTGCACCTGTACGAAAGCCTCGGCTGGTGGCGTGCCGGCGCCGAGCTGCGCAGGGTGCGTTAGCACTCCTTGAACTAGCCAGGCACTCAGGCACTTACACAAGTCTTCTCTTCTGCAGCAGGTGAATTGGTGCATGGGGGTGAATGGGTTCCTTGTGACAGTAGCTGCGAGTGCAGTGCACAGATTGTCCTGGATCCCATGTATAATTGCAAGCTAAGTGGCACACTTTGGATGGGATGCCAACTATGCACAGCCTGGCACTTGGACACAGGCCATCTGCTTGTGCTGCATGCGCGGTGATATATGTGGATCTTTCAGTGGCCATTTGGTGGAATAGAGATAAGGAAGTGACGGAATGTCGCCGCATGCGCGCAGATCCACTTTGCAGAGGAGTGGAACGAGCTGCACCACCTGCAGATCATGGAGTCGCTGGGAGGGGACCAGTTCTGGATCGACAGGTTTGCAGCGCAGCATGCGGCCGTGTTCTACTACTGGGTCATTGTTGGCTTCTTTGCCTTCTCGCCGCAGCTAGCCTACGTCTTCTCAGAGCTTGTCGAGGTGGCTCTCATACCTTTCTTGTCTTCCAAGACAATCTGCATGACAGTCCCTACCTCCCCGTCAAATTGCCATGCATGCATCAAGGCAGTTGCCTGTCAAGGTTACGTTTGTTTGCACACAACCCTGCCAGTTTTGTGTAAGTTGGAGTTTACTGTGTGAACAATCATCCTTGAAACTGCTGGATCTTGGCCCTGACAATCTTTGAGGAAACTGAAGCTCTGACTGTTTGTGTGCCTGGGACAGGGACATGCAGTGGACACATATGAGGAATTTGTGGAGGAGAATGCAGAGCTGCTGAAGACGCTGCCGCCTCCAGTTGTGGCCCTGGAGTACTACAAGAATGGCGACCTGTACCTGTTTGATGAGCTGCAGACCACTGGCACCGACCCCAAGCGGCGGCCTTCCTGCAAGTGCGCTCTTTTCTGCACTTGCATGCCTTGCTTGCAGAGGTCGCCGCTTCAAACTGTACTGACCAACTCCTGCTCAGCCTTTGTCCTGCAGTAGAGTCTGGCGCATGCCAAGGAGGTCTGGGCTTTTCACTGGGTCTGGCACGGGGGATTGGGTATTTAGAGAAAGATGTATCGTCGTGCGCAACTAGCTGAGTCTGCGAGCTGAGTGTAATGTCATGCTGTGCGCGCAGCAACCTGTACGATGTGTTCTGCAACATTGCTGGCGACGAGAGGGAGCACGTGAAGACGATGAGGGCGTGCCGTACCTACGAAATCGTTTCTGACATCGCGAACCGCAAGCTGACGAGGACAGAGAAGGCGGATGCAGTGTCGCCCATTCCGACGTCCAATGGCACTGGAGCGGGCAAGGAGATGCCAAGCGGTGCTGGACAGGTCAAGCAAATGGACACCAGCCAGCTGAACTAGACAGCATCACCTTTGTGTCATCATGATCATGCCATCGTATGCATTTGTAATCTGTATTTGTTTTTGTTTTTGTCTGTGAAAGAGCCAGTTTGTCGATGCAGATCAAGGCTTATCATGACCGTGCCAAATTATTTAGGTATCAGATCAATTGGAATTTGACCACCAGTTATAGCATGCTCCCCATGGGCAAACAATTTAAATCCAGCCCTGCATTGCTGGATCAGCGAGTTGAGTTCTGGATGTGCATGCATAAGATAAGCAATTGCCTTGTGTGTATCCTGAGGCGACCACGCGGTTGAACCACCATGTTGATTTGCACAGATGTGCGTGTAAATTATGATAACAGATCGGTGCATGAGCACTGCGCTACACATCTTGATCGACTACTTAGCTACACTGTCCAACTTGGCTTGGAGCCTGGAGTCCTTCTTTGAGCTATCCCGCAGCAGCACTCATGCTGGATTGTCTTGTGAGCCCAACTCACTGTATCGGATCTCGTCAATCAGTCCTGCTGCATCTCTTATGTTGTGCCAGGCCTCGCATGTACCGCATTGTACAAATACCATGCCCCTGTCCCATGCAATGGGATTTACCATTCTGGTGGTCTTGCCATCTGCAGGGAACACACCTTTGCAACTCGACGCACAGGATATCTGGACAGTCTGCACTCGAGAAGTTAAAGTACTTTACATCAAAGAATGGACCATAGAAATGATCACTCACCGCACTTATTGCAAGTGAAGGTGACCTGACGAGATCTCCTGGGCATGTCCAGTTGCATGCTTGCCGCAGAGTCCCTTTCTTCCGTGTCATTGAAATCACTGCTGCCTGCATAGCAATAAACTTTTTGCCTGAGCCAAACAGCAGCGCCTGTGGCACCCACTGCGTGCTTGAAACAGCGCATATCAAAGGCCATGTCATGCCAACCTGAGGTGCTTGGAGCCGAATCATCCAAGCTCGACTGTGCTGGATGTCCAAAGGAGAGCAATAGTTCCCTGTGTGAATTGCTAGATATTCCTTGTGCTGTCCGAGATCGCATGAGCTTCTGTGGGTGCCGCAACACTCGTTGCTGCCTTGCATATCCAGTGTAACATGCTCTGCTTGCTGCTAATGCAGAAGGTGGAAGATTTCGGATTGCTAATTTCATACTTTCCATCGTACACAAGAATGACGCTTCTTATTTAATTAAACAGGTTCCGAATTGTCCAGATCAACACTATTTGAATCTTACCAAAAGTAACCTTCTCGATGCACAGACTGCTACACAAGAAACACAACACTTACTTGAACGATGATATGTATCTGAAAGGTTCCAAACACTAGCGTGTCCTGCCTCCGAGACACAGCACAATCTCGAGTCTGTGTGCGACGGCGTTCCAGTGCCTACGCCTCAGCTTCCTAGCACAACAGCTTTCCCACTTTGCCCAACAAGAGGGAGAAAAGTGCTCGATGATTGGTGAAAGAATATGAAAGCGAGTTATAATGGCTTTCATACAGGTTGAGCAAGACCGTGGAAGGTCCTGATGCATGGGTGCAAGGTTCTATATTTGAGAGCAATCTAGGCAGTGTGAAACAGGCATACGCACGCCAAAATGTTTGAGGCACAACTTGCCTATTACCTGAATAGGTATATTGGCGCCTATGTGCAAGGCCTGGACACGCAATCTCTGAAGATCTCCGTTTTCAAGGGAGACGTGGTACTGCGGAATCTGAAGCTGAAGCCCGAGGCTCTGGCTGACCTCAATCTTCCAATCACTGTGAAGGCCGGCCTTCTTGGCTCTCTCACATTGAAGGTTTGTTTTTCGTCACTCGCCGTATTATTCTTGATGAGACTCCGGATTTACACTGGAGGCATGCAGTAGGCCATCACTTTCTTGGAACAGACTTCGTGCTTTGTATCAATGGCGAACAATTGATTTGACCAATTATCTACTAATCTAGAATTCTACGGAAATTCCTGTACTCTACAATGCCAGACCTGTTTCGCATAGCTAAAGGGCATGCCAACCTGCAGGTGCCCTGGGCAAATCTAGGCAGGTCGCCCGTCATCATTACCATCGACCGCCTCTATATCCTTGCTGGACCGAAGACAGAAGAACCATCAGGTGAAGAAGAGCAGTATGAGGTGAGCGATGGATTCCATACTGGGCTGGCGCATCAATAGTGCAGTGTGCTATGTGCTCATGCAGTAAATGATACTTTGATGATGCTCAGGCTGAGGAGCTGGAGAGAGAGGCCAAGAGAAGGCGTGTCGATCATGCAGAGCTGACTGCTCTGCAGGTGTTGCTCAGGACCATCGTTCCGATACCTTCTTGACCTGACCGTGCATATGGAGATGAGTCAGCTTTGTGTTACAGACTGTTGACTGTTTGGCAGTGAGGCATGAAGTTGTCCGTAAAAGGCATGCAAATTTCTTCGCAGGACAAGTCTGATGGCCAGAAGGGAGGTGGAGGCGGGATGTTCAAGGGCTTGGTTGACACTATCATCGGCAACCTGCAGCTGTCTATCAGCAACATCCATGTGCGCTATGAGGTGAGTCCACAAAGATCCTTAACATGCTAGGTGTACATACCTACATGCATGGCTAGCGCAGACCTGTTGATGTGTTCCTGATTTGTCTCTGATTGATTCTTCAGGATGATACCAGCAACCCCGGCACAACATTCGCTGTCGGCCTCACGCTTGAGTCTCTGAGAGCGCACACTGTTGATGAGAGCGGGAAGGAGGCATTTGTCACACAGAACCCCATGAAGCTCCTGCGCAAGGTAGGTTTCATTATACCGCGTGCAACACCCTGCAACTCGAGACAGCCTGGCAGCATCTGCAATGCCTGCACATGGTTGCATGCAACACAACATGCATGCATTGCTTTCACCACTTGCTCTTGCATGACACGCAATGCCAAACTTTGTTTTGTCCAGAGTAACAGCCACCACTGCTGAGGCCCAGGATGTAATGTGAGCAGGCTTCAGAGCTGCGGCGCTTGGCGCTGTACTTTGATGTGGGCACGAAGCTGTGGGAGCCAGAGGAGGACTGGCACAAGCTGTCACTAGACGCCTGGGACGCGCTGTTCCGCGCCGGCATTGCCGAGGACCCTGCTGTGAATGGAGAGGGGATGGGCAATAATGAGGAGGTTGGCAGTCCGGGCTCCTACGTGCTGAAGCCAGTGGACGGCCGGCTGATGTACCTGCGGCGTGGCAGGGAAGTGCGCAAGAGCGAGGATGAGGCCATCCAGGAGGCAGACGTCCAGCTGGAGGCGTTGTCTCTGCATCTGTCCAGTGCGTGCATGGCCTTCTCCCTGCATGCTTCGCGACTATGCCTGGAAGTAATTGCTATACGAGTAGCTGCGGCTCTACGAGTAGATGCGGCTCATGCTAGTGCAAGTAAGCATTGAGAGTGCCATGCATGCATGGTGTCATTGACTTTGTGCGGCCGGTGTGCAGGGGCGCAGTACCAGAGCCTGCAGAAGCTGCTGGAGGCCTTCAGCTCGCTGTCAGCGCGCGCGCCGAACCGCTACCTGCGCCCAACTGGGCGTCCGGACAGCCCTGCCAATGTGCGCAGGTGGTGGCAGTATGCCGGGGCTGTTGTGCGCAAGCAGATCCGCTCGCAGGGCTTCAACTGGCGCCAATTTGAGAAGGTATGTGGTTCATTGCGTGCTTTCTAGTTGGCGATGAGAAATGTGCATGCACCATTGTTTTCTACTGTTCTTTCTTTCTATTATGACCAACCACCGTGTTTGAAGGCTGGTCTGTGCTGAGTATGAGATGTGCTGTAGGCGATTGAGCTGCGGAAAGCGTACGTCGCGCAGTATGAGAGTTGCCTGCAAGATGGCCAGATGGGAGGTGACGAGAAGATCTGGGACATGGATGCGCAGCTGAACGAGCACACCATTCTGGTGTTTCGCAAGCTTGCGCATGCCAAGGTGATCATTCTGTCTTCCTGGTGCTGCAGATGTCTCATCATCACTTTGTGCACTACATGGCATGCGCATGTGGGTTTGACATGCAACTTGTACAGAGAACCTACAATACTGTTTCCTTGCTTTGGTCTTTGGGGCTGACAATACTATGCGCAGGTTGAGATGGCAAAGAAGAGGGCGGCAGCGCAGGCGGCAGCTGAGGCTCGAGAGAGGCAGTCTGAGAAGGGCTGGCTGAGCTGGGCGTGGGGTGGTGGAGGCAAGAAGGGTGGCAACAAAGCAGCTGAGGACACAGAGGAGGATGAGGACATGCGAGGGGGGCTCAATGAGGAGGAACAGGAGGCCTTGCAGAACCTTGTGTCTGAGCAGGAGGATGCTCTTGTATCTGGTAAGTCACATCACTCATGGAATGATGTATATTCATCAATAATTTGCTGCGTGCATTCCAGCTTAGCATGGCCATCAATGTGGACATGCCTCGCATGCGCAGGTATGCACTGCCTTCATTACTGAATATGGCATTGATGTGCAGAGAGTGAGACGCCCTGGAGCCTGCGGATGCAAGTGCGGCTGCATGTCAACTCTGCTTCTCTTGTCCTAGACGGCTCCGACAAGTCTCAGGTAAGTCCCGGCGTAAGTCTCCCCCCAAATATGCAGCTATAAAATGAAGTTTACTTGTATTGATGCCCACAACCCATGTTTGGATGGCCCAGCAGGTGATGCGTGCTGGCATGGAAGGCCTGAGCTCCACCACAAAGCTCTACCCCAAGACCATGCATCTGGACATTGAGGTGGCTGCCATGGGCGTGGTTGCGCCTGAGGGCAACCTCGTGCGCACCGGCGGACTCTTGCACCCAAGCAAGAGCACTGTTGGACTGCCAGGTACGTGACCAATCAGAAACTAATGAAGGCGGTTTGTACCATGTTGTTCATGTCTTGCACATTTGTCCATGCACTACAGCTGTAAAGGTGGCCTTTGTGAAAGAAGTAATCTGAAAGATTCATACGGACATATGAAGGTGCTAGGGAGGAGGAGCAAGAGTGGGCCAGCAAGGGCCAGGCCATGCGGCTGCAGTTCATCCAGCACCCTCAGGACGAGAGCGCTGATGCAGCAGTGCATCTCAACCTGGCACCCTCCTACGTCACATACAATGCTGTGGCTGTCCAGAGAGTCATGGCATTCTTCAGGACAGAGGAGGTCAGTCTTATCATTCTGTGCATCTTGTAAAGAAAAGGATAGCAACCCATAACACATACAAACAGTATTCCATGGGGAGTGTCTGCCTGTTTTAATACTTGCATTTTATGGCGCAGGTTTTGGACTTCTCTGCTCTGGGAGCGCAAGCAATAGCGCAGGTGGAGCGTGCGCAAAGAGCAGCGCGTGATCAGCTGGTAGCTGCTATGAACCACAGGCCCAAGCTGTCTGTCAAGCTGGAGCTTGTGGGTCCCAAGGTTGCCATCCCTGTTCCCAGGAGCGACTCCGAGGGTGAGTGAATATTAGCCTCCTGGGCCCATTTGTTAGCTGCGGAGTGCATGGCAACCCATTGGCCATCAACATCGGCAAGGGACTCTTGATGAAGGGATTTGTCAGATGGGTGTTGTTCCTTTTGTGCAGGAGAGCTGACCCTCGTGCTGGACCTGGGCTCATTCTCAGTCGAGAGTGACACCGGCCTCATAGCACAGCTCCCACAGGAAGAAGCAGCCCTGTATGAGTGCCTGCGCCTGCGCTCCCGTGACATCTCTGCCTATGTTGTGGACGGAGAGTTTTCATTCCAGGCCCTTGAGCAGGCAGGCGTCGCAGAGCTGCCCGAGGTACACACCCCTCCTACACAACTCTTGCATAAGGACATTCATTACATTGCATTGCAAAGCAAGGGAGATGTTGTCACTCAGTAGTCTGATTGGGGTTTGAGGCTGAAGAAGGTGTCACCCTATTTGCAGGAGGACGCGGAGATCAGCCCTGTGACAGAGGCCATCACTCTGGCCGTGCAACAATCGGGAGGTAGGGCGCTCGGGGGCCGAGCAACCTTCATCCCCCTGTTGGAGCGCTGCGGCACAGAGACAACCTTGCAGTTCGCTCGATTCCCCCACCCTCAGCTGCCCAGCCTGCGTGCCCAGCTGAGCGTGCCCCAGCTGCGCTTCTACATCAGCCCTGCTCGCGTCAGAAGAGTGCTGCGTGTCCTGCGCGCTGCTGTTCCAGGTATTACCATCCTTCTTACTAATATTGACATATCACCTCGTTTTTCCAGCAATCTTAAGACCGAGAGTTCCACTCCCAGTCCTTGAAACAGAGGGGCAAACAGAAAGGAAGACTGTCCAGGATGCCATCAGACGATGTAGATGTGTGCCAGAGCTCTGCTTGTCATGGTTGCAGGTCCAGGCAAGGGTGAGCCAGGGAGGCCGCCTGCACCAAAAGAGGTGCCACAGTGGCGCAGGGACAGCGAGTTTTCTGGCAAGGTCAGGGTGCTGGAGTGGGGAGGCCTCAGCCGGACCACAGCACAGTGGCCCACCCGCTGGGTGGCTCTCTACAGGGGGAGCCTCTACGTCATGCCAAGGGAGGATGCTGATACCTCACCGACCACCTACAACATCTGGACAAACAGGTGCTAACATGTACTTGCATTTTGCTGCTGTGCTTGTAAATGCAGGATTAAGCGCCGTCCTGACTGCAGTCAGCTACTTGCATGATACGATGCTTCACAAAACGAAGCAATTGCTCTGTTATGCAGGCGGGTGGTGAAGCTCCCAGAGGACACCTGCGGAGGCGTAAAGAATGTGCTGGCAATCTGTCCGCCGACAGTGGAGACTGCGCATGCAGCTCAGGATAGCAGTTCCCTGGTCTTGCGCTTCTCAACAGAGAGCCAGGTTTGCATGAGATTTGTCTCCCCAATACTTGGCAGAGATCCTCTACAGGGTAACTCCACTGTTTCTGCCTTCTTGACAATATGCTCAAATCTCATCTATTGACATTTCTGAGCTGCCCTGCAGATGGAGGAATGGCGGACGCAGCTCCAAAGGTCTCAGCACAAGATGAAGGAGTTGGCTGGCGGAGCGGATGAGACTCTAAACATAGACTTTGATGTTTCTGCACCTGAGCTTGACAGCGAGACAGCCAGCACCACTGTGGAAGGTGAGTCCCACCGGTGTTATTTCAGCCAACTTCAGCCTTCAAAGAGATCCTTATGCTGTAATTTTCAAGAAGCAAAAACTTTCTCCACACATTATTTGTATGCCTACCCAGGAGCAGAAGCAGGAGCACAGGAGGCAGGGAGCAAGGCAGAGCTGCCAGGCTTTTCTGTGCGCCTGGCAGCCGACTTGGGAGAGTTTGCCTTGTTTGTTAGCGGCCGGACTGCGGATGTATGGTGGCCTGATGACGTAAGCATCAGCCTGTCCAGCATCCATGCAACTTGTGCATAATGGGTGTTGAGATTGGTGTTAAACGAGGGCACGAGCATACGTGGATTTATCGTGTGGTTTGCATTCCAGGACGGTGTACCTGACGGTGCCAGTGATGACACTGCCTTTGCCTCCCCAGCCGCCGGGCACAAGCTCACAGATTCCAGCTCAATGGTGAATGTGGACGGCGAGCAGTCACTGATAGTCATCAGGGCATCGAGCGGCAGCACTGACCTGTCTCTGTGCGGCGGCCACTTCAGCACCAGCCTGGCTGTGGGGGCCTTTGAGATTGAGGACCTCCTGGTTGGCAAGCGCTGCCCTGAGCATGGCTATCTGGCCAGGTCCTTTGTGGTGACACGTGAGCATCTCACTTTTCTATTTATCACCTCTTATGCACAAAAATAAAATGTAAATGCAGTTGACTGGTATGTGAACTGGCTTGAAAGAAGGATGACGGCTGAAGGGGGTATCATCTGCAGGTGTGGTGGATAATGAGGGGGATGAGTTCTATGACGCCAGCGCAGATCCCTCCTCTCCCACATTCCTGTCACGTGCCGCATCCAAGAGCAGCGGCCGGCTCCCCTTCTCTGACCAGGACTCGCAGAGTGTTGCCTCGAGGGAAGGCTCCTTCAAGGATGCGCCGGGCCCTTCTGAGCTTTGGCGCTCCCAATCCCAGGACCAAGGTCAGTGTCATCGCACATTGAAATGTGCCATGATTTCTCTTGATTTTCAAGAGTTGAAGCCACAAATGCTCAAGCTTATGATCAATTTATAAAATGAGGCCCGCATGCCTTGCTGAAGCCTGTGCAAGCTATTCTCATAGCTTGCATTTGGAGCAGGTAGCGCTGCAGAGGTGCCAACGCCCAAGAAGGAAAGCGCATGGGTGCTGGACTTTGACACATGGGCGCAGACCTCGTCAGGCTATGCTGGCGTGGACGCTGAGATGCGCATGCGGCTCAAGACGCTGTATTTCTATGCCAACCGCCCCACCATTGGAGCGCTCATGGGCATTGGTGGCGACCTGGCTGCTGCTTTCAAGAGCGGCCAAGCAGATGTGCTGTACAAACTCCCTGCATTTGTCATGCGCATACCTTCTACCTTCGGAATGCCGTTACTCAGCACCTTGGCCAATGCTCTAATTCTGATATCTTCATACATACAGGCTGCTCCGGGAGCCACCCCCCAGACAGCAGACACACCTTTTGCAAAGGCGGCTGGATCCGGCTCCGCCGCGAACCTCCAGTCCGCGGCATCTTCAGCCGTTGCTGACGAGGACAGGAGAGACGCTGACGCATCCGATGACCTGAACACCGATGCGGCCTCAACCGTCGCTCCTTCCACCCTGCGCAGCGAGAGCGGAGATGTAGATGGAGGTAATGCATGTAACTATGCATGTGACAAATTTTGCCCTAATTGGCAGCTATTCTGCTTTTGAACATATCTCAATGTATTGCAGAGGGCAATGCAGTGCTGCTGTACATGTATTGCATCATGCTCAGGCAGCATTGCAAGGTTTTTAGTGTAAGAGGAGATTCTTCATTGCACTGCAGGCAATCTGGTGATGGAGGGTGGCAGCGAGCGGGTGGTGTTCCGCCTGCTGGTAGAGATGGAGAGGCTGGAGGCCAGTCTCAACTATGAGTCGTGCTCAGCCCCTCCTCTGCTGCTGGCTGCCATTGAGGACGTGCATTTTAACCTCAGCGTGCATCCCGGCACCCTACTCATTAACGCCACCCTGGGCAACATGCGCGCTCAAGACGGCGCTCTGCCAGAGGTAAAACTCCTGTCTGGAGTCAGCGGAATAGCAGTTGGACTGGAATTGTGAGAATGACTTGGCTGACCACATGAGCAACCTTGGATATATTTTGTAGCTTGATTTGATTTTGTAGCCTTGATTTGGTGACAGGCTTGCACTCAAAAACTGCCAGGCATGTGCATCTGACTGCCTCTCCATCAATCCCTTCGAAGCCGCATGGAGCTTATGGTCGTTATGTGCACCTCATTATGGCACCACAATCCATGCTTTTGCAGTGTTAGGGCCCTTTTTTGACATCCATGTGCTTCATGCAGGGACATCCGTACAGGAACATCTGCGATCTGCGCGCTGGCGCTTCCACGTCTCTGATAGAGCTGGAGTTTGCGTCTCACACTGGAATGGATGCTGACACCAGCCCCCGCGTCCCCAGTGGGCTGCCTTTCTATACCCTCAACGCACAGCTGCGGGAGCTCGAGCTTTTCTTCCTTTATCGCTTCCTCCAGGTGGTGCATCTGGCCAGTTCCCTTCTTAATCTGTGATCTTTGACGTTAAGAGGCATCGGACTTTTAATGCTGTGCCACTTCTTATTGGGGCATGCATGACTTGCATTTGTGACGTGCAGGAGCTGCTGCGCTACATCACCCTGCTGCTGGCCATGCAACCCCCGGCTCTCAGTCCTCCAGGCCTTGCAGAGGCCAACAGCACAGCAGGAGAGCGGGTGAGCCATCAATTGGCACTCGAATAGTCCATGGCCTCTGATGTCTTGGGCAATCTGACATGCACACGCGTGGTGGGCTAGAGCATGGGTTGTGTCTTCTGGATCTGATGACATGGGAATTTCAATGGCGTGCAGGCGACCTCGACGGGCAAGGCAAAGAAGGGCAAGGCAGACAAGGGCGTTGGCTTCTTGCTGGTGCTGGATTTGGAGATGAACGCGCCTGTGATCACCATTCCCCGCAACAGCGACAGCCTGGATGCCCTGGAGGTGGATCTGGGCACGTTCACCCTCAGCAACCGCATAGCCTGGATTGGCGGGAAAGGGAACGTCTCTGATAGAAAGGTAAAGGCCGCCATGATCAATTTTGTCTTATCGCTGGGTTGAGCTGAGCTACACTTTACGCCTACAAGTGCCTTCTGCAGAGAGCGCTGAATCTCAAGGTGCTCATCGTGAAGGTGCCCTTACATTATTGACTTTTGATGATGTTGCTACAGTTTTATGGAAAGCTGATTGATGTGTACTGCCCTCTCAGGCGGTGCTGTACGAGGAGGACACCATTGTCCTGAGCGACCTGAGCGCAGTCATGGTGCATGATGGCGAGAGCGGCAACAACATGATCCGCGAATTTGACACTGGCCTCACTGTCAACATGCAGCGCCCCATCCGTGATCTGCTCCAGTGCCTACCCCGATTCCAGGTAAGCATGCCCGTCACATTGCCCCTCTCAATCTTCCAGAGTTTGCTGGGCCCCGCCTGTGTGTGTGAGACTTCACCAAAGATGCGGCATCTTGCATGGAATTCAAGATGACCTCATGATACTGATGCAAGGGTTTGTGTGGCAGGTGGGCATTGACATACCGTCCATCAAGGCGACACTCTCAGACAGCGAGTACCGCTTCATCACTTCCGTCGCTGGCTCCAACTTTGGGGAGCCGCTGCGGCTTCCTGCAGCTGCCCAGTGGCTGGAAGATGCCCTCATTGATGAGCCCATGGAGGATGCAGAGTCACAACCCTCGCTCCAGGTCAGACTTGTCTACCAAGCAATGCTCCACCTGTTCATGACAACCTGTCTTGTCTGCTTCTTGGCTGGTAAGAAGTACAATGTTGAAGGACCAAAGCTGACTGCTCAGAGCTGTTTCCATGGTGCATGTTAGACCTGAAGGATGTACTGCCTTACTCAGGTGTCACGTAGCGCTGAGGCCCCCTCCGCGGAGAGGCAAGGCAGCCATGCGGCAGGCCAGCCTGCCGCGACGGCGTCTGCGGCAAAGAGTGACAAGACAGCCATTCGCGTGGTGATCAACCTGGGCAAATCTGAGCTGGAAATGCTGCGCACCAGCAATGCAGCAACTGGGGCCCTGTCTCCCCTGGCGCGCTTCACCATCGGCAACCTTTGGGTGGCTTTCAGGTGAGTCATTGCCTTTCCAGCAGGCATCGAATCCCTGGCAATCTTTCATGTGCATTTTACCCTAAGAAGGAGGATGCTGGTGCTTGCTCCATTGCTTGCAATCTGTAAATGGCTTTCTTGTGACATTCGGCTTTCTGGCATCCAGTGAAACGCCAGCTACTGTTTTCAAGCATTCTAGCCCAAGAAACAGGTTGCTGGTGCTCCATGTGTATGAATCAATATCTGCACATGTCGACAGGACAACGGCAGGAGGTGCCATGTACCTGTCTGTCTCACTGCCGCGAGTGGAGGGCGTGGACCTGCGGCCTTGGGTGCCGCCAGAGCATTCCCTGGTCATCAGCTCCGAGCAATACTCAGCAGAGTCCAGGTCACAGGACGTGGGAGCCGGCGATGGGAGCGCGCTGGACTGGGAAGCTGCATCTTTCCTGACCCTGGAGTACAAGGCAGCTGCGCAGATGTCCAAGCAGCAGATTAGGGTGCATGTCCAATCTTCTCCTGTGCTTCTCTGACTCTGACTCTGCATAAAGCAAGCAATCCAGTCAGCCTGCTTCTGTACGCAGCCACTCATTTCAAGTTTGGATGCTCCTGCAGGTGAGACTGCAGAGGCCGACCATCTCTGCGGAGATGAGCTTCCTGCTGGCTGTGGTCAAGTTCTACCTGCCGGACTTTGCCATTGGCAGCATCACTCCTGTGCCATTCCGCACCCAGGACATCCTGCTCACAGGTACAAATGCCTGCTTCATCACTGCATCAACTATTGCTCTGTCAACGTCAAGGGGAACCTTAGAGCGTGGAAATGCATGACATGCATGATGTCGACCTGTGGCTTCAAAAGGTTCTGGCCAATCTTGATGTTGTGTTTGCAGAACAAGAGCACAAGGCAGCTGGCGATCTGTGGCTCAGTCCCCAGACGAGGCTGCTGGCTGACTCGCCAGATGGGACAGACTTCGTGTACGATGGTCAGGGCCACCGCCTGATCTTGCCTGAGGGCATCAGCGATGGAGCGGCTATCCCTCTGATCATTGTGGGTGCTGGCAAGACCCTGCTGCTGCGGGACGTTAAGATTGTGCATGCAGAGTCTCTGCCTGCATGTCTGCAGCTTGGCTCAGGTATGTTGCATGGGCACCTGATGCTGCATCAAGCCAAACCACAGCTGTCTAATTCAGCATTCTGGTTGCTGATGATGACCCAGAAATTTAAGATTACACACTAGGGTGAGGATGGTAATATATGGCTTTTGTCCTCTACACAGGTGCCCAGTTGGTGGCCCACCCAGAGAACAATGTGCACCGCATTGAGGGAGACGACCCAACACTGGCTCGCAGCCCTGGCAATAAACAGCAGCTCTTCCGCCTGGGCAGCCCATTCGGTGCCTCTCCAAGTGGCAGATCGCGCTCCCTGGGCAAGGTAAATTTTGGTCGTGCATGGCAGGACTGTCTGCTGTGTACTCTGCCCTTAAAAACAGACACTCTAAGCAACATGCTGTTTTAGACACGTGACCCTCCTGCACTTGTCTGCAGGCTATTTCTCGGGGATCGCGAGGATTCTCTGGCATGGGGCAGAGGAGGCGGTCAAGCTCAATTGGAAGCGCTGACGATGCGTCGCCCAGGCCAAAGCCGCTGGACCTGGAGATGGAGGTGGTTGCTGTGGGCGTTGGCCTGCGCTTCTTGGAGCTTGAGGAGGGCAAGCAGGTATCTGCATGTGTCTTTTGGGGGCAAACAATTTAATTAAAAATAGTCCGGAGTTGATCATCAGCGGAGACACCTTGCTGTTCATTGAAGGCTTCAAAAGATTGAGAGATACATATGCATCGGAGACATTGCTTGTGTTTTCAAGGCATTCTCATGAATGCACTGCAGGAGAGGGATGCGATGCGTGTGAGCGCAACCAAAGCAGAGGCGGCACCCCGCGCGCGAGGCGATGCAGGCCGCTCTGTGCGCATGCTTGCGGCGTACATGGATCTTGGGGCCCGCTACAAGATTGCTGGAGACCGCCAGAGGGCCAGCGCCGAGCTCCGGGGCTTGCATGTCGAGACCCAGGTTGATGTGGGCGGCCACAAGGTAGTTCCCATATCTCAATTATGATATACTACAGTCTGGCTGTATATGAGGTATTCAATCATCATATATGATACCAAATGGACATAAGAAGAGACTGATTGGCGCGTGCTGGCTGCGCAGGGAGGAGAGGAAAACAACAAAGTGCATGGGACAGTGCTGGAGCCTTGCAAGGTGGGCATGATGATGGAGATGAGTGGAGGGAGCGGCGATATCCAGCTGAAACTGTCAGATCTGCGCATGAATCTGTCCCCAGACGTCCTGGAGCTGGCAATGTCCTTGCAGAGCTCTGTGCTGGAGCCCCTTGTGCAGCCGGCACCTGACAAGTGGGTCATTTCCCCTCAAAATTCTGTGCAATTCTTGTGCCTCCATAGCATAGCATCATTAGATTGCACAGTATTTGTGTGTCATAGCATTTTACATGTGTTGTGTGTTGGTGCTGCAGGCCTCTGGCAAGGTGCACGCGCTTCTTGCAAATCTGGAGCAACCACCCGGAGAAGTCTGGGCCAGCTGGGGCTGTCATGGACACCAGTGTGCTGTCCGCTGAGCGTGGACTCACCTTCTGGCGCCCACAGCCCCCCATCGGCTATGCCTCCCTTGGGGACTGCGTGACCACTGGCACCATGCAGCCCACCTTCCAGGTCAGTATCTGTCCCTCCCTGTCTTCTTGTATAAGACGTGTTGCAAGTCCTCTGAAGCCGCTTTGATGTACCCCATGCATGCCGTTTGTGGTGCATCCTGATCGATAGTGCTGAAGTTGCAATGCCACTGATTGTCAGCACCTGATATTTGGATCGTGGTTTACAGGTGGTGTCAGTTGCCGTGAATAGCGGGCTGATTGCATACCCCGTCAGCTACAAAGTAGCGTACCAGACGTCAGGGCTCACGATCTGGGAGGCCATCCCGCCGGAGGGCTATGTTGCGCTCGGCTGCCTGGCAGTCCCTGGGGACGAGCCTCCAGCGCTCACAGAGATGGTGGCGGTGCATGCCAGCATTGGTGTGGAGGCCCCGCTGGGCTCATGCCTGGTCCTCAAGGAGGAGAAGTCCTGGAGGTCTCTGGAGGACGACCTGGGGCACCTCACTGAGAAGCCCAAGGCCAATGTGTGGTTTGTGGAGAACGTGGGCGCCTCCTTTGTGGTGTGCAGTCCAGAGACCGGCAGCCCTGCAGGTAATTAACCAAGTTCTTAGATGAATTACTGATGACTGGTCTAAATTTTCTTGCTCCTCGGCTTGCAATTTACTCTGGGCATGCTGCTGAGTAATCAATGCTGGTCTGCGCAGGTCCTTTTTTGGATTTGCGGTCGCCCTTGGGAATCACACCGGCTGCGCTGAAGCTGCCACCGCCTGCAAGCCCGGTGGTCACGCCTGAGTCCTCGCCAGCTGAGAAGCCAAGGAGGACGTCAAACTCCACGCCGATTCCCCAGAGCAAGGGCCCTGTCAGGAGCGGTATGAAGCTCGCCCCACATGGCATGCTTCATGTGCCTTCAAAGAAGATGCACTTGATATTTAAGTGTCAGGTGCATGGCAGGGAAGTGTAATGCCCCTGCCATGCACTGTCTTTTATATGGCACGAGCGTTTTGTGATGGTCCCTGTGTGTATGATGGTGTGGGTTCATAAATGGAGGAGACTTCTCTAAAGCTTGAAGGGACACGGCTGGCCCCAGGTTCAATGACACAAGGCGCCAGAGAGGCAGCAGCTTCTCTGAGGGACAGGCCGGTCAGCTACCGCTCCTACGAGGAGTTCCACCGCAGCCGTGCGAAGCAGCTCAAGACCGCCTCTCAGCGGCGCCTGCAGAGCACGGCAGTGGACTTCCGGCGTGTGTGGTGGGACAAGGATGCCCGCTACCCCTCGAAGAGCGGCCTCTCCTTCTGGCGCCCAATACCGCCGCAAGGCTACATCTCACTGGGTGCGCTTACTGCTCCATGTTGTGCCTTTCACAATACCTTGGAGTCGTTGTCCATCGAGTGACCTGCCAAGCATTTCACAAGATGGAAACGTTTACAGCTGTGGCACCTTGTGGCAATTTGCTGCTAGTCAAAGCAGATCTGAAGTGCAACGTACAACACACATGCCATCAGGAGAAAAGCACCCATTGAGATGTTGTTCTTCTGCAGGTGACTGTGCAGAGGTGGGCTATGATCCTCCACAGAGCATTGTGGTCCTGCTGGACTCAGAGCTGGCCGAGATGGAGCACACTTCTACGCCTGTGGTGCGGCCGCCGCGCGGCTTCGAGCTGCTCTGGCGCGACGAGTCAGACAGGCCCGACCGGTGTCTCTCCATTTGGCGGCCTGTGCCTTTCCCAGGGTGAGCCCTGCCCCAAAGTGCCCTTGTATGCATTCTAGGCCTTTCTCTCCATCCTGTATAAGTGCCATCCTGTATAAGTGCTGTCAAGGTCCGTGCAGAGAGCTTGGTCGATAGTTTTGGCCGCCGGTGTGAATGTTGATGACAGAGAATTTCTCATTAACGCAGGTATGTCGCGATGGGCTTTGTGACTGGCCGCGGCCCTGAACCGCCATCCAGGAATGCCACGCGCTGCATCAGGTGACCTGCGTTTTACCATTCCTATTAATCAAGGAATTGTCTGCTTGTACCTGCAGCTTTTAATCTGTGAAGGTTTCCAGTGGCATTTTATTGGACAGCTGTGTAAAATTTATGCATATTCGCACAGGGCAAACGAAGCGGCAGCGGTGGATTTGAGAGGCGTGCGCGCTTCCACCCTCTTACCGCAAGTCGGCAGGCGCACCGGCTTCTCTGTGTGGACCGGGGACGAGCGCCTGAGCACCTTTGTCATCTCCTCCGTGGGGGCACCCCCAAGGGACAGAGACCTGCAGCGCCTCAAGATCCTGGACTCCAGGGAGCCTCGCCCTGCTGAGGGCCCTGTTGAAGCTCCCAAGGTGCTCAAAACAACATCACATGCCTCTGAAACATGCGCTGTCTTCCACTCTTTGCATTGCCTTCACACCTTCTTGACCCATTGCATGAGGCTGAAGCATGCTGTTCTTTGCAGGGTGGCATGAACATTGTCCTGAAGACCGGGGCAACGAGTTTGCTGCTGAGGGACGCTCTCAGGCGGCCTCTGGCAGAGATTGAGCTGGGGGAGGTTGACGCAAGTGTGCGGCGCATTGATGGCAACGTCACACGGGTAAGTTTTCTTGTGTACTTGCCGGCGCTTGTAATTTTTGAGAACATACTTATTGTAGCATTCAAAGAAATGACACTGGGTCTTGTACTGTGCAGGCGTACATGGGAGTGCTGACCAGCGCCTGGAGCTACAACGCAGTCATCCAGGCCTGGGAACCCATCTTGGAGCCCTGGAAGCTCATCGTCAAGATGGACATGAACACGTCTGGCATCGTGAGGCCCATCTCAAAATGCTCACACCAGTACACCCAGGTTCAGCAAGTTGTTTCCAATTACAAGGGAGCAACTGTCTGGCAACAAGCAGTCTCAAATTCTGTGCAATGCAGATGGCGCACGGCGTGGCGCCTGGCGCAAACTTGAGCATCAAGAGCACCAGTGAGCTAATGCGCATCACGCTAGCGTACGCCGCAGTGCAGTCGGTCTTCAGGGCCCTGCGCCAGTGGCGCGAGCTGCACGCATCCGGATCCGACGAGGCCTACAAGCGCCAGCTCGCAGCTGCGGACGCCGCCAGCGTGCACACGCATGTGCTCAACACCCTGGGCGTGGCTGCAGAGATGCAGCTGGACTTCGGCAGCCATGTGTAAGCACAAATTCCTCTGTCCCACCAGCATATTTCTCCTTGCGCTGTACTGTAATGACCAGGGCTACTGAATACAAGTTGTGTGTAGTATTCCCCTGCAGTGTGATCAATATATGTTGGTGTTATTGCAATACCATTTCACAGTGTCACTGTCTATCGTGCACTGCTCAGGGAGACAGCCTCGCTGGCGCCTGGCAAGTCGACCGCCATGCTGCAGCCCCTTCCTCGGCCGCCGCAGCGCCACTCCCAGCGCCTGGCTATCCCGGCAACCGCCCAGCCGCCAGTGTTGCTTGTGGCAAATGTGGCATCTGCCTCTGGCCTTGCAGCCGTGCTTGGGGATGCAGCAGGGCGGGGAGTGTCCAAGCCTGACCTCTACCTTAATCTGACGCTGCATGGCGGGGATGAGGCGGGATCTGTGACTTCCACCGCCGACAGCTGGGGGGTAAGTATTCCCCGTCTCTGACTGCCAGGGACATGCGAGATACAGTATTGCATCATTCATCTGACTTTATTGAACAGAAAGCTGACTCAACGGCGTTTCTTGATGTGCACAGGCCAGGACCCGGGCAGTGACGGTCAGGACGAGGGAAAGCGCAGATGCTGGTGCTGCACAGCCTAGCAGAGAAGCTTCAGGATCTGCAGGAGAAGCAGGGAGCAGCGAGGAGGCTGCAATAATAGACTGGGAGGAAGTGCGGTGGAATGAACGCCTCATCCTTGAGCTACCACCCGATGCAGAGCAGGAGGAGGTACAGATGCTCTTACACTTCTGCTGATGCCACTTGTTGCTCTCTGCCCTCCTAAAGGCATTTACAGGGATACCACGCACCATAATGAGGCAATGCAAGATCTTTTACACATGGCACAGGTGACTGTGGAGTTGGAGCTGTGGGACACTGCTGGTGCCAGGGCAATGGGCGTAAAGATTGCAAGCGCCTCTACTGCGTTGGATTTGGCAATGTTCAAACCCTTCGCTGCACAGCCAGCCACCGTTGAGCTCTGCGGCAAGGACGGCAAAGTGAGTGGCTCCTGCCTTAGCTGAAGTGTCCCCGGATTCGTTCAAGTCGCTGACATAGCAGAATGAAGGGCCTCACACATGTACACACCATGCTGTAACCGTGAGAGCGCTGGTACTAATAACAATCTGGCATTGCCAGTGAATACTGGAGAAGCCTGCAGAGAATAGCAGGAACGCAACGAGTCCCATCGAAATAGTGGTGGCCTGCTTTTGTAGGCGGCAAAGCTGGAGCTGCAGTGGGCGGTGGTGCCTCAGTATGAGCAGGAGCGCGCAGTCACAACGGACGCCTGGAGCGCTGGCAAGAGCACCGCTGGGCAGCGGGCGCTGCGCCTGGCGGGGACCGAGGATTGGGCCCCTGTGTACACCAACGCTCAGACACTGGTCAACGCCAGCTCCCAGGCCATGAAGAAGGTGACACCAATCTCACCACCACTACGTTGCAGCATTGAGCATGCAAACAACCATTTAAGATCTGCAAAAAACTCTCTCTTTCCTTCGAGGCCCCTTGGCAATTGCCTTGTGTCCACAAATGCAGCCACATCCCGCCCCAAACCAAATATCTCACTTTCTCTCTACTCATGCTTATAACCCTTCAGGAACAATAAACAAAGGAATTTTATTTGTTGCGCAGGGCTCAAGGGGCAGCGATGACATGGCGTCGTCGGTGGTGCCGGTGCGCATGCGTGGCGGCGTGGTGGCGCTGGAGAGCAGCTTCCAGGGCGGCGTGAAGCGGGAGAAGCTGCGCTCTCTCTGCCAGCTCGTCAATGACACTCAGCTCAGGCTGGAGGTGGCCCTTGTAGGGGACCCCAGCCGCTCCCGGTCCTCCAGCGCTTCCTCCTCCAGAGGCTTTGGCCGTCAGGAATCCCTGGTATGGCCATTTTCTGCTACTGCTCGATTGCTGCCCCTGCTGTCAAGGACTTGCCCTCCAGCCATTTTGAACGTGTGGGCTGCTTTGCTTAAGTGCGAAATTCTTCGTCAATTTATTTGTCCTTGAAGGTGCAGATGCTGATCGCCTCTTTTGCTGCAGCGAGAGAGCCAGAGCGACGGCAAGGAGGAGGAGATCTTTGAGAACGAGCGCTTCCTGCCGCTGAAGGGCTGGGGCTCGCGTGGGAACCTGCTGCCGACAGAGCGGAAGCGCTACAGCACCAGGGATGGCTTGCAGAGTGCTGTGGACTTTCCTTCCCTGCCCCTCCCTCAAGGTGAGTTTCTTGTAGTGCTATTATCTTGAGAACCATGCAATCAGCTTATTGACTATTATATATTGATAGTTTGTCGCCTGCTAAAAACGCTGGGTCAGCACCACCAATCTGCAGAAGTAATCATGCATGTGTGAAATTGCAGGATGGGAGTGGGAGGGTCCATGGGCAGCAGAAGATTGGGCCTACGGCCCGGACTGGAGCATGATCACGTATCCTCCCCACCCAAACTCCCTGAAGCGGGGCATGATGGACTTTGTCCGGAGGCGCAGATGGGTGCGGCGAAGGCGAAAGCAGGCCATGTCAGGTAAACATGTTATGCATCCTCGCGATTTTTCATTATTTTTATTATTACACGGTTTTCCTGCCAGAGGCAAGGTGCGTTTGCAGACAAGCTGCATGCAAAGGCTGCCAAATATCCTGCCCCTTGATGGACTCGCCAGATCTCGCGATTTTATCAGGGGGTTAATGCTGCATTCTCATGATGCCTGTACGCACACATTGACAAGATGCCCACTCTTTATGTGCAATCTGCGGTATCAAATCAGAGACTGTTTGTTGGTGTTCTGCAGCTTCAAGTTCGGCGGCTGATCTGGCGTCTGCCCCATCTGTCGGTGCCTTGGCGGAGACGGCGAGCGCTGCCCAGGACAGGGATACCAGGCAGGTGCTGGGGATTGCGGAGCCAGGAGACAGCCTGCCAGTGCCATATGGCTGGAGGAGCTCAGGTCAGGTTCTGTGAAGTGTAGCCCCCTAGGTCATGCATTTTTTGGTCGTCAATGAAGTCATACAAGGTGTTAAAAGTGTGCTGATTGGTGATTTTAATTGTGCAGGCAAGCAGCTGGTGGTCAGGCCAATCCTGGAGGGCTTCCCCGACGCGCATCTCTGGAGCATAGGAGGCAGCGACGGTGCTCACAGTGTCCGCTTGGACACCCTAGACGAGGGCCAGACCCGCCTCCTGGCTTGTGCACCCGCCTCGCCCTCACAACCAGGCAAGCATCGGCCTCTGAGATCTGCCAATATGAGACATTGAGGCCAAGATGCCTATTCTTCTTATGCGTTCCTCTTCTGCCCTCGTGCTTCTCATGGACTTAAACGTCGCCTTAGCTCCCATCACAGGGTTTCAAGACACTCACGTGGTGTTCTCACGTCGCTGCAGAGACTGGGGACAACTCGAGGGCGGCGGCGGCAGCTGCGGTGGCGCGCAGGAGCGGCGATGGCGGTGCAGCTGAGCTGGCGGCTGCAACGGTGTGGGTCAGCGTCACTGTGGAAGCCGAGCAGCTGCCGGGACTGTCGCGAGCAGAGACTCTCAGTGACTGGCGGATCGTCGTGGCCCCTCCCCTGGTGCTTGACAATCAGCTGCCCCTGCGCGGCTCCTTCCTAGTGTGGGAACGCCCCAAGGTATGCGGATGCTCTAGATATTCCATGGCCACGCTTACTCATTGACGAAGTTCGACCATTCCTGCCATTCATTCTAGGGGCAGTGGTGCACAGCGTAAAATACGAGTCCTGAGGAAGAGAGTAAAGAGGCAGAACATGTGACGCAGGAGGGCGAGAACCTGTTGCTGCGCCAGAGCGGAGTGATGTCCAGCGGAGACAGGCGGCATATGTATGCAGCAGACATGCGCCGGGAGGTCAGCCTACAGTTCTACCCAGATGGCTTCGAGTGGGTGGACAGCGACCCCCTGCCTCTCAGCCTTGGCTACTCCTCCCACCGGGTGAGTCTGGGTGGTTTGCCAGTCTGGCTTTCATAGTGACGAGCCAACTGTTTGGGCAGCCTATTCTCATCGCTAGCGTGCCGTATCCATAAGCACACGAGCCGTGCTTCTAGATTCAATCATGATAATTGCAGGCGGGCTTGGACGGTGACCAGAAGCTGCCGGACAGCTTCCAAGTTGCTCGTGCAAACGGCAGCGAGGCCCCGCAGGCTGTGTACATTAACCGAGAGCTGGACCTGGACATGTGGCAGCTGGCTGACAAGGTGAGTTTTCTGCCCTGCAGCTTTTCTGTCCTGCAGGTGCCAACAATGGGAACGCGTCAAAGTGCCAGGAGCAAGCTCGAACGTGCTGCTTGGAGGAGGAAATGGTCTAATGGCAGGGGTGTTGCAATTGCAGAAGCTGGATCCTGGGGCGGCTGTGGCGCTCGGGGCGCCTCTGCATGTGCGCATGTTCGTGCCACTGTGGATTGTGAACGCCACATCGTTGCCGGTGGCGGCCCTGGTTGTGCCGGTGGCGCCGCCGCGGCAGTCGAGCGAGCGCGAGGGGCAGGAGGGCCAGGATTTGCTGGACGCTGCAGAGTCCATCCGCCTGAAGGTCCTCGAGACAGATGCCGGCGATGGAGCGTCATCTTCTGGCGCCAGACTCAGGAAGTGCGCGCTCTCTCTGCTGCTGAAAAGGTTTTCCGTCTTTTGGAGGACCATGCCAGACTGTGAGCTAGCCCTTTGCCACACCAACAGTCTACATGTCATACATTTCCTTCAAGTTGTAATATTTCGATGACTGCAACCACAATACTTACAAGGTTGTGTTGACAGCTGTGTGCTGAACTACGCTCCATTACTTGTGCTGCAGTGCCATGCCAAAAGGAGCACGTCATGTGCTGGCGGGGAGCGTGTCCATGGTGGCCTATCCAATGCAGCAGATGGCCGCCTTCAGGCGCAATGCCGCCCAACAGAGCTACGGCCTGCGGCTGAAGGTATCTTCTCAGCAGTCTGTGCATCACTGCTGCCTAACTTAAGCTCCATTGTTTGCACTTGCATAGGATCAGGAAGAAAGTTTGCAAAACACTCCATGCTGCTGAGCTTTCATGCGCGATATGGTCAGGTGGGCGAGTCAGGCTGGACATCACCTCTGCCGCTGGAGAGTGGTGGCGGTGGCGAAGAGGGGCCGGATGACATTAACACCAAGCCGGTGCTGATCCGAGCGCGCATCCCCGAGTGGGGCACGGTGCATGAGATTGTCGCCCGCTTGGAGCTTGTTGGCGGCGGCTTTCAGCGGACCCTGGTGCAACACTCCTCTGCCCAATTGTTCCTGGCCAGAATCCACCAATGGCTGCACAGTCCACCACATTGAGCAGTGCAGTTTGGCACTCAGCATGTGTTGCCGTATGGCTCTGAGTGACTGTTACATGCTTTTGTTTGAATGCTGCAACGGTTTGTTTGTCAGTATGGAAGGGAATTTTCCAGGTGAAAATTTTGACTGATTCTGGTCTCGGCTGCACAGGCGCTGCGGCTGGAGCCTCAGCTGGTGATCACCAACAACACCGGCATCCCACTCCAGCTGATGCAGCTGCACAGGGGCGGCTACACGCAGTCCATTGCCGGAGTGACGCCAAACCCGGCCACGCTCAGCGGCCTGCCCAGAGCAGCCGTGCCGCCTGCAGGGAGCGGCCGCGATGGCTCTGCACAGGGCGCCCCTGGGCTGCGCTCAACTGTGGCCAGCCCTGACGCAGATGTCACATCCACCCTGGACCTCCCAACAGGTGCTGACAGCCCTGTCCATCCAGCCCTGCACTTATCATCCTGTGGAACAAGCGAGACCCATATTTTGCTGGCCAGTGCCAGTGTGCCGCAATGGTGCCATCCAACTAGAACTTTCTGTCCTTTTCGAATGATTGAGAGTCAAGTCTTGTAGGACGCCACCTGTGTCACAATGGTGCTTTGACTATTTTGCGCTGTCGCGTGTAGGTGGAACTGGAATACCGCTGCATTGGAGCCTGCAGGCCGACACGCGCGCAGTGTGCTTCCGCTTTGCGCCGGAGGGTCCCAACGAGCAGGGGCCCCAATGGTCGCACCCCATCGAGCTCGAGAAGGCACTCAACTCCACTGCCCGCTTCGTCAGCCTGCCGGTGCGCCCGGCCGCGGCCGCTGCAGAGCCGGAGCCGCCCTTGATCTCGATGGTAGAGGACGGCGAGAGAGATGAGGAGGGGCTGGAGAAGATCCAGCCTGCGCCACAGAAGAAGCAGGGGTCCTACCTTCGGGACATCACCACACTGCAGACGGCCGCGGCGCCGCCGTGGGAGCTGCATGGGCTGCAGATCCGCGTCGGCCGCCGTGTCCGCCACTACACAAGGTGCTAATTGGACGATCTTTTGCACCCTGTACGTTTTTATGCTTCATTTGCATGGATTTATCTGCCTGCTGAGAGCTACTGGCATCTGGACTTGACGCCATAATGACTGTTTGTGTCGCAGGGCTGACGACAGTGGGGGTGTGATTGAGGAGGTGGAGGTGGTGGTCCTCCGCTTCAGGAATGAGCTGCGCGCTCCAGGCTGCATGCATGTCATCCTGGAGTGCGTGTCTCCCAGGTTAGCCATCAGCCCCTGCACAGATGACTTCTCACACAACTGAGCGGAGCTGTCGCGGTGCAGTGAGCTGCTGAGGGTAGTGCAGGCGGGTTTGTGGCACCCGGGGTTTCTGAACGCTGGTTCCCATCAATCTTGCAGGGCGCCTTACCAGCTGGAGAACCGCTCAGGGCAGCCGCTGCGATACCGCCAGAGCGGCATATCCGACCTGCCTTACATTCCCCTGCCTGCCTACAGCGCCGCTGCCTTTGCCTGGCAGAATGAGAACGGCAATGGAACCCCCAGGGTCAGTCCTTCATCTGTCCTGCTTTGCACATGATGGTTGTCAGATACTGCAGTTGTCAGACGTGCAAACAACTCTGAATCCTTAAGCCGTGTATCATGTTGTGCTTGTCTGTGCTCCTGCAGATCGAACTGTGCAACACCTACAGCAGCAACACGCCTGGCACATGCTGTGAGCTGGACCCAGAAGTCCGGCCGCGCATGACCGAAGACACTGCAGCATCACCGTCTGGCACAAGCACCCAGCGGCTGTCTCTGCCATCGGGCACAGAGCTGCAGGTCCGCCCCCTCCTCCACTCTACATGCAGTGCATGTGCTTTCTTCTTCACATACCTCTCTGCCAGTGTAGCCAGTGCTGCACACCACTCAACACTCTTATGTGGGATGCGCAGGTCACAGTGTCAGACAGGGAGCAGGAAATAATGGGGGCAGCAGGGCTGCTGACCATTGGCGGCAGTGCTGGGGTCGGCCGAGGCACTTTGGAACGGGTGCTACGAGTAGCACCAGGTCAGTTCACAGCTTTCTTGATACACAACAAATTGGTTTCCAGCATGGTGCAATCTGCTGTGTATGAAGCTATCATATTGACGCCCCGACGTGCTTGTGCGCAGTGTCCAAGGGCGCTCAGGCGCTGGCTCTAACGGGGGCCGCTGCGGCTGCGGAGGATGGCGGCAGGCATGCATTCTATGTCAACCTGGACATTGGATCCCTGGAGGTAAATAACCTCGTTCGTACTTCTTGCAGCCACTTATTGAGCTTTGTTCATGCAATTCCAGTACATTTGCATGGCTCTGCTTCCTCCATGTTTGCTGCAAGATGAGACTGTTTCTAGCCCTTTTAAAGATATCTGTGCATGAGTGCAGGTGAGCGTGGTGGACCAGAGGCCAGAGGAGCTGATTGCAGCTGCGGTCCTAGGAGTGCGTGTGCAGTATGCAGCCGGGCTCGGCCCCTTGGGCAACTGCAGTAGCCTGCGCTTCTCAGTGGACAGTGTGCAGGTTGATGACCAGATACCTGGCACCAGGTGCGCCCACCCAAACCGAGACTGAGTCCTTGGCAGGACCGCTATCCGCTATCGACTATCTCCTTTCATCGTTGACTGCCTCGCATGCTTCTGCAGAAATTCTGCCGTGCTCAGCGCAGAGGCAACCTCTACTCATTCGACCTGATAGTGTCACCTGCTTTTGTACAATGCGGGCACTGCATGCTGCAGGTTCCCTGTGGTGTTGTGCCCGCTGGGTGGTGAGAGCGGGGCAGATGGGCCCTCTGGCAGCGCAGCGCAGCCCCTTGTCCAGATTACCATCGTGCAGCAGACGGGCGGGCCCCGCGGCCAGATCTACTACCCCTACCTCTCCTTCAGAGTATCACGCACCCTCCAGGCGCGCTCCTCTCAAGCAGACATGAGCCACCTCCTATTTTTTATTTTTCCATGTAGGAGTGGCTGCGATCTGGAACCACTCTCAGAGCCCGCACTAATGCGTTGCTGCACCTTTTTAAAGCAGGTTTGACGGCTCCCAGGAGGCGACTGATGCCCAAGGGCACTTGGTTGCATGGATTCTTTGAGCGTGCTGATATTGAGAATGTGCATGGGGCTGCGTTGCAGGTTGCGATAGCAGAGGGTCTTGTCTGGCGCGTAGTGGAGATGGCCCAACGCCTGGACCTGAAGGCTCTGTCTGATGGGTCAGGCGAGAGGCACGTCGCAGCCGCCACAGATACCCCTGTCCAGATCTCCCTGGTCTCTGCGGCTGACCTCTCTGCCGCTGTCAGGTACAGCGGCACTTCCTGTCACTCTGTTTCTCTATCCTGTGTTGCATGCAAGCAGTGAGCTTAGATGCCAGAGACTGTGGTCGCTTGAGTACAACAGAACAAATACCGTATATATAAAACTGACTAGATGTTATTGGGTTACTGCAGCTTCCGAGGAGACCCCTTCGCGCGCCCCCGGTGGGCTTCGCATATGGGCATGGCATCATGGGCGCTGCAGCTGGCCAACTTTGAGGGCATCCCTGTACGCCTGCGGGGCTTTGAGATGCAGAACATCTCCATGCTCTGGTCTGCCTTCATCGCACAGATCATCCGCCAGATCAAGGTGAGCCTTATCAGCCGCCCCAGACCTGCAGAACCTTCTCAATATTCGCTTGCCTTTTCAGACCAAGCCAGGCATACCAGTACGCTCTTGCCAGTGTGGACAGTCTGGTTGCAGATGTCCTGACATGTACAGTAACAGGATTGCATGAGTGTAGTTGGAATAGGCTTTCCCCACTATTACTAATTTGTTGAAATAATTTGCAGTGGGCAATACTTTGTCAAGATCTCAAAGAGGTTGCTCTGTCCGCAGGGTCAAGTGGTAGGGGTAGCGCTCAGCTTCCTCTGGAACTTTGGCATCTTCTCGGGAGCCTCGGGTGTCCTGGGTGCACTGTCACGCAGCGTAGCCGCTCTGGGCGCTGATGACAAATCAGCGAATGAGCGGACAGCTGCGCGCCAGCAGCGCACGATAGGGAATGTTGGCGAGGGGCTTGCAGAGGGAGGCGACGCGCTTGCAAAGGGCTTTGTTCGCGGTTTCACAGGCCTCGTCTCCAAGCCCCTCCAGGGGGCTCGCACTGGCGTGGGAGGTATGCCTTCTCTCCTCTCCTTGCTGTGCAGAGGTCTTCTTATTTTTTCTTCTTGTTGCATGAATATCATTGGACCCTTGACAACCTGTCACCCCGCTGCTACCGTCAACCATGGCTTGCACCAATCTGTTGTTCTTTACATATTACCAAACGAGTCCCCTGCAATTGCCCTCCAGATATTTTCAGTCCACCGCAGCTGACAGATCCAGCTGCGCAGGTTTTGTGAAGGGGCTGGGCCAGGGCCTGGTCGGCGTGGCGGCGCAGCCGGTCAGCGGCGCGCTGGACTTCATGTCCTCGGCCTTTGAGGGCATTGACGCCAGCAGCAACACCATCCGGGGAAAGCTCAGCAACCACCCCCGCGCCGTCTTGCGCCGCCGGCTGCCGCGCGCCATCGGCGGCGACCGCAAGCTGCAGCCCTTCGTGCGCGCCGGAACCGACGCCCAGGTGACCCACCCGACAATTTCTAGCAGAGTCTCTGGCCCTAACGGTTGTTAATGAAAGTCTCTGGGCGTCATGACGCATCAAACAACGTTGCCCCGAAAGCCGTTTGACATCTTAACTCCAGTAGCGGATTTTCAAGGGAACGATGATACTGTATTGTATTCTGTGACACCCGCATCACATCTGTAGCCAAGTGAGTCAGCTTCCTGCAATGCACTGTCTCCACAGCATGCATGCTCAGCCCTGTCTTGTCTGAGCAGGCGCGGATGGAGGAGGTGGGGCAGGCGTTGATGTGGCGCGCTGTGGAGGCGGCCCCGGGGCTGCCCAGGCTTGGCAAGCGCAGGCGGCCCGGCCGGGCAGCGACCGACGCGTATGAGGAGCACATGCTGCTGCTGGACGAGCGCGTGGCGCTGATGACCAATCAGCGACTCATGCTGCTGCACGCCCCCGGCTTCCAGCGAATCCATGAGGCTGCCAAGGAGGGCGTCACCCCCGGGAATGAGGACGACATTCCGGTGGCAGAAATACGCTGGTCTGTCGAGTGGCAGGTATGTCCCTTGTCTGTCAGCTTTTCATCTGGCATGTCACATGTCTTGGGGACAATTGTTTGCACAAGGGACTTCTGTCGTGTGGTAAGCAACCTTGGAATGCGCTGGAATGCAGGTGCATGCAGGTGCATGCTACTCCCATGCTTGCGCCTGCAATCTTTCTTGCCATCCCTCAAGGGTGAGGACAGCCAAGATGCAGTGTTTGTCTGAAAGCTGCCCCTGTGCACCAGGATTTGCTGGCGCTGGAGCTCAGGCGGACTCACAAGGAGCTGCCGTTCTACGACCGCATCACGGTCCACCGCAAGGGCGTCCCCGGCCACGAGGAGGACGAGCCCCTCGCACACGAGCTGCGCTGCTTCCCCAATGAGTCCCAGGTGCCCCGTCTCGATTTGTACTGAGCCCAACAACATGTTAGATAATACCCTAGTCGTTGCAATTAAAATGTTCTCCTTGCATACCAATAGGGACACTGCTATTTGAGGACTTGCATGCTGTGAATGCCTCACGATCATCTCTCTATGAGCAGGCTTGCATGGTTTCCTTATTCTTAGTTTGAGTTTCAAGTGAGAAGGGTTGCGCGCGGCAGGCGGAGGAGCTGAGGGACATCGCGCTAAAGGTGCGCGACAAGTACTGCGTGGAGCCGCAGCGCGAGAGTGCCATGTGGGCGCGCAAGCACAAGCCTGACCTGGCCGCGCCTCTGCCGGGCCTGCCTCCCCAGGCCCTGCCCCCAACCATGCCTTCCCTCGACTTCCGCCTGGTCTGGCACACAGGCAAGCCCTGGCCGCACTCTCCACTTCTATGCCTATCATAAAATTTCCCTTAAATGTCAAGAGACAGATGAAGGAGCCACCAGCACTTGGCCTCGTTTTATTACCTCCATCAGGAAGACCTTGTGCCTCATGTGTCACATAGTTAGAAAGGATATGATCCCTTGGCGGGGATCTGCAAGCCCTTTCGGAATGGGCGGAGCTTGCGGCTATGGAATGGACTCTGTCAGTAAAGGTGCAGAAGGAAGACAGATTCCCTGTTTGTGCAGGGCGCATGACTGACAATGGCATCATCAGCGTGTGGCGAGTGGTGGCGCCTCCAGGCTATGGAGCCCTGGGTGACGTGGTCTCTGTCGGCCTGGACCCACCCAATGCGCCTGTGCAGGCAAGCCCATTTTCCCGTTTTTCCCTTTTTGCATGCAGCAGCTATTGACATGAACGCTCTCTATTAAAAAACCCCGTAATGAATCCCACCCTTGCCCACAGCCTCCTTTACATTCATGGACAAGCAAAAGGTGTGTTGTGACTTGCGCACGGATGTTGGAAACCCGAAAGCATATGTGACAAGCGCTGATCATGTGGATGATGCAGGTGTATCGCGACGACAGCAGCGAGAAGGGGTCGGGCGAGCGGCCGCGGCTGGCGCACCCCGTGGATTTCCGGCTGGTGTTCCGCATCAACGGTCGCTCTCCGGTCACCATGTGGAAGCCGGTGGCCCCGGAGGGGTATGTTGCGCTGGGGACCATCGTGCAGGGAGCGCCCCTGATGCCCGACACCTCGGAGGTGCTCTGCCTGCGCGCTGACCTGGCCGCCTCCACGCGCTTCTTTGACTCGCCCATCTGGCGCTGGGACCCCCCGGCCCTGCAGGCGAGCCTTCTGCCCTCCAACTCCCCTGTCTATCGCAACATATCACACGCCCATGCCCCACCCTGTGTAATCTGTAGCTTGCATGGTACAGGGGGTTGGGCATGGGATGCCTGCATGCCCTTTCCCCTCCAACAACCCAGTCTGCAACAGTAAATTACATGTCCAGATCCCACCCTGTGAAACTTGTAGCTTTGCGTTGTGCGGGTGGGTTGGGCATGTGATGCCTGCATGCTTTTTAGATGTGAAAGATGGGAAGGCAGATGTGCTCCTCTGTCGTATGGTCTGAGAGTACCCAAATAAATATTTGTGGCATCAGGGGGCCGCAAGACCCTGGCAGTTGCGAGGATGGGATGTCTTGTATTGGTGCTACATCTTCATGTGCAATCCAAAGCAGGTCAGACGCTGTCAGGTTTCTGCTTTCTGAGCTCTTTCCCAACTGGCAATGATGCACTTGCACTCAACTGCTGTGGCACTGATCTCCAAAGAGACCAGCGACTCCAGGCAAACCGCCCACTGGCTGCAGTTGAGGCACGCACCTTCTTTTCCCCTTGTCTTCTGCTGTAGCTGGCTTGCACTGCAGCTGATCACACTGCTTTGCTTGGTTTGCAGGGTGGTCTCAACCTGCAGCGGATGCACAAGTGGGATCCCCAGACGTGGCACTGCACAGTCTGGCAGGTGGACAACCCTGCCGGGACATTCATCGCCCACCGTGAGACGAGGCAACCGCCAGACAGCGCAGCACTGACCCTGAGTCTCTGATCGTCCTCGTGGAGATTTCTAAAAGAGCTTTAGTTCTAGTGCTGAATCTTTGCATTCAAATGCATGCCCAAAGTAGGTCAGTCATGTTTCAGAAGTGAGCGTATCTGCAGAGAGGCGAGACAATCTGCTGCATTTCTGAGGCTCTTGTGGGCTTTATACTTTGCGATGCCATGGTGTGCATATTGTATACAATGCCCATATATGTGTAGGAGAAGCATTCTGTGAGTTTTGTTGCAGATTTGCATGGTCTATAGAACGGTAGTCACAGTATGTGAGCTCGGCATTTTTCTGATATTTGTAGCAGGCAGAATGCAATTGATATGTAAAAGCCTGGCATTTTAACAAGCCTGGACACCACCCGATGGCCACTGAGTGGCCACACCGTCAGACCTGGCCTCACAAGATGAATCCTTCGGTAGAATACCACAAGAGCTTTGACGGCAAATTTGTTATATGGTCTTGCAGAACTGCACAACATGCCATGTTCTAAGTCCGGACACATGAGTTTCTCAGCAAAATATTTACTTTCAGCAAGGAGAGGCAACTCTGCCTGTAGGAAGTCGGCGCATTCAGCTAGAGAAAATTGATCAACGTATGTCTCATTGATTCTCATGTATTTATTGGTACACATCAGCTAGCAATTCCGCCAGCCTTCTTGATACTCCTGCGCCTGGAAGAATTTCAAGGCACATCAAAGAACAGATTCCCTAGGACTCTCGTAGACAGACTTGGACTCATGCTTTCATAGTCTGGACATACACTCCAGGGGATCCAGCATGCTCCTTGAAATGACTGGGCATTGGACTGATCATGAATTGTCTAGGCTGTTGCAACCTTCTCTGCCTCCACCATTGAGGGGGTCTGCTTCATCCGCTTGGCCTGGATGTCCTTCACTGCTGCCTTGATGGCATCCTCTGCGAGCATGCTGCAGTGGAGCTTGACAGGGGGAAGACTGAGGTGCTTGGCGATATCCCTATTCTTGATGGTCAGGACATCATCAATCGACCTGCCCTTCACCCTGCACACATACAAACGCAGCCCAGGTCAGGAGTAATATCTAGGGACCCATTTCCCAAGATATGTAAATCTAGCACATAGGCCATGTGCAAGGATTTTGACAGAGGCATCCTCTACATCTTCAAGGCAATATCCCAAGCTGTTATCAAATTGTTCTGGCCAAAAGTGGATGCAGCAAATTGCAGCGGAGCTCACCACTCCGTTGCCACACTGCTGGATGCAATCGCTGAGCCACAGCCGAATGTCTTGAAGCAGCTATCAATGATGTTGCCGTCCTCGTCCACCTGAGACAGCACACGATACTTCGGTGAGTCCCTGCAAACAGTCATACCACGTCCCTCGACCGCTATCCTGCAGAAGAACGCCTTTGCGAACATTTTTGTGTAGCAGGAGGACGGCATCGCACCTTGATCTGCAGCTTCATCACGTCTCCGCAGGCGGGAGCTCCCACAAGGCCAGTTCCCACAGATGGGTCTGTCTTATCGAAGGAGCCCACGTTCCTGGGCTTCTCATAGTGATCCACAACCTGATCCACGACGAGAATATCACTTAAAATTTATGCACAACAGTATAAGTGATGATAAAGAAGCACGTTGGCCAAACAACACAAAAAGTGACAAATCCTGGCAGCTTCCAAAGGACAGTTCTACAGGGCTGGCGCCCACACTAGCTGCTCAATCAATACAACATGAGGATATTAGGACGCAAAATAAAGAAGTAGCCCTCACGTTCTTGTGGTACAATCTTTGGCTAGCAGCTCCTGTTGCTTGCACGGAAGGGCTCACGCTCCTCAGACTCACTGCTGCTTGCTTGGCTAGCTTCATCATGATCACAGCCGCACAATTTTCAAACGGTTTATCTTTTTGATAGCTGTTTTTTGTGCGAGCAAGAAGCAGCATCACCAAGGCCAGAACTCCTTGTGGGGCACGTAACCGCTGACTCACTCTTGATATCACGTAAAACTCCAAAACGAGATTCCAAGAAAGATTGGAATTGAAAGCAGCTGTTGTACTCAAAGATTGAGACGACATTACGCGGATCTAGATCCACATTTCCTAGGCGTGTCGCAATGTAGGACATTGCTGCTTCAAACTTGTCACCTGGTACGATGAACACTTCTGTCTGGACACGAAGCCAGCGATTGTCACTTCCGATCTTGCGAAGACACGAAGTATTGTGCAACAATGGATTTATTCGGAATCGTACAAATGCTCGATCGTCCTTCTGTGCTCTCAGAAGAACCAGATCAGCTAGGAACAAAGGACGCATGTCCACCTCTGGCTCAACAGATGGAAACGGCGAGCCACCTGTTGAAGAATTATCCTCAGACTCAATAGAAGCTTTGAAAAGCAGCGTTGCGTCCATTGTTGCCAACCAGCAGCAGAAGTGAGTGCAATCCTCGTGGTTTCTGGTCCCATGATCTCTGATTTTAAGACATTCCTGATAGCATTAAGAAACAGTACCGAGTCTCCTCAAACGCCCTTTGTGTCGAGAGGACCTCTGCCAATGAGAGCTTGACCTGCTGCAGCGTGTTGGACCCTCTCTTTTGGAGGCGCCTGAACCTGGACGAGGCGCTGAGGCAACAGTTGTCGGAGCTTCCAGGCACCAAGAACTTGTCAGATCTCTCTGACAGGGCGTCATCATTGTCAGACATCAGGGTGAGATTTCGAGATTGGTCATGCCATGCTTGACTGAACCTCCTTAATTGCATGGACTGCTCTCCCAAACTCCAGAAAATGTGCATCTGAATCATGTTCTAGCAAGGATCCTCACTGACAGAGAATCTACTGTGTGGTGCAGGCGCGTTTGCGGAAAGGCCTGCTGCCGAGCCCATCAGGAGAGTGGCCTGCGGAGCCCTTCAGGAGCGGCTTCTTGGCAGCTCTGAACAAGATGGAGATGCCGCGCTTCACCCGCCGCTACCCTCAGCTGCTCGATCCCCTGCTCAAACAGATGCTCTCCCTCGTGCATGTACGCTCTCACCCATTCACCATTCACCCCATTCATCACTCTGGTACTCTTCCTTTACCTTTCCCGTTCTGTCATGTGCCTCTGCAAGCCATGATGGCTGCTGGCCCACAAATGCGACTAGCTGTGAAGCTGTGAAGGACAACGTAAAAAATCATATCCTTATTTCGGTGTACCATGTGCAGGATTTTGAAGCAAAGTTGGAAGAGCTCGAGCAGCAGCAGCAGCAACAGCAGCAGCAGGACCAGCAGCAGTCACAGGACCCCATGCAGCAGCAGCAGGCTAGCGATCAATCGCAGGATCAGATGTCCCAGGGCGGCGCAGATGGCCAGCCTGACTGGGAGGTGAGCGGCTCCTCCAATGCACCCCAGTTTGCATGCAGCATGTGCAACTCAATTACCATCCACACAGCAGGGTGCTGTAGCAAAGCACGGGCACTCAGTGGTGCTATCCAGCCTCGGTAGTTGTCCATGGGCATGCCAAGGACAAAAATTCACCACTGCTGGACCCTCTAAATATTCTTGGAGTTTTGGCTTGGAAGCTGGGTTAATCCGTTCACCGCGACATCAATTGAGGTTATGAGGGTGCCATGTAGGAGATGACTCAGGAGCAGATGGAGGAGATGATGCAGCAGGGCGGGTCCTCTGGGCAGGAGGGCCAGGAGCTGCAGATCTCCCTGGAACAGAAGGAGGGCGGCTCACAAGGCGACAAGAATGAGATGTGCGTGCCATCACCTGTTCTCGTCCCACAGCATCCAACAACCTGACATGCGGCTGTCGCTTGCTCATCACCTGCCTTTGAATTCAGTAATTTGCGACATGGCAACGGCTTGGACTTGATGGTGTCTAGAAAGGAAATTTTTGTGAGGTGTGAAGCCTGGAGATGTGCTGGTGGTGCAGGGATGAGGAAGCAAAAGAGAGCATGGAGGAAGCCATCCAGAAGGCGGCGGATGAGCTGGTGGAGAAGTTTGAGGAGCAGTGGAAGCCGGCTATGGAAAACTTGCAGGAGGCTGACGCCGCCTTTGACAACCTGGAAGGTGGCTTGCCTTTTCCCTGCCACAGGCCTGTATGATGCCTTAGAAAGCTGACAAGAGCATGCTGCCGGCTGTGTGCAAACATAGATTTTCTCTCATAGATCTCTCAAAACTTTACTTAAGATAAGGCACTTCTGACAACCCCGAGTTTATGTGGCAGATTTGATGGAGGGTCCGGTGGGGTACGACCTGTCGCATGCGCTGTGGAAGAGCGACGGCTGGCGGGAGATGAAGGAGCTGCGGAAGAAGCTGGAGAATCTGAAGGAGCTGCGCGATCTGGTGCGCCAGCTGGGCCGCGCCAGCGGCAAAGGGCCCAAGCGACGCGCGCCGGAAGAGGTGCTGCCCCACCTTTCCGGGCACCTAGAGCCCCATCAGGCGGCCATAGCTTGAAATTGAGGCGGTAAGCCATTAGGAGGCAACGAATAAGGCTGTCTTGCCAGCACATCAAGGATTGCAATCATATGCACATGAATGTGTCTTATATTTTTCCACTTGCTTGTGTGGGGCACCGTGATCATGATTCCCTTGCCGCCGCTGTCACCTTGCATTCTTCTTGAAGTGGGGCATAAGTAGGCGGAGGCCAAGGGTGTGAGCTTGCATGCATGCGCTCAGATCGAGGCGCGGTCGCAACGGAGGGGCGTGATCCGGTCGTCGCTGCAGCCGGAGGAGACGGCTGGGCTGACGCGGTCCGGCGACCTGTCACGCATGCTGCCCTTCGAGGCGCACCTGCTTGCAGCTGGCTGGCCGCGCGACAGAGGCTCTGACGGTGCGCCCTCTCTCCACTCGCCTCTGTTCCAATGTGATTTTTCCCCCTCATCCACCGGTGTGAAGGAGAGTATGACAGATGCGAACCTCTGTCATACTCTCCTTCAACAGAGCTTCAGGCAGTGACCTGCCTTATCAAGCGCCTACTGGGGCTTTCTCATGGAGGCTCACCGAGCACCCTGTGAGATGCATCTATATTGACGTGCATGCGCTCAGCGCAGAGGCAGCTGAGCAATCGAGAGGGAGGGATAGATCCACTGCCCTTGGCGATGTGCATTGAACTAAAAAGCATATCACCCGGCGCAGGGGAGCAGAAGGAGGGGTCGCGGGCAGCGCGGCTGCTGCACATGGTGCGGCGCGCGGAGCGGGGCCTGATGAGCTACGACCGGCAGGGCTGGCTGGAGGACGAGCCCTGCCGCCCCACGGGCCGCCTGGAAATCCGCCCTGCCGCGCAGCTGGGCCCCATCATCGTCTGCCTCGACACCTCCGGCTCCATGGCCGGCGCCCGCGAGACCGTCGCCAAGGTGCTCGTCTTCTGCTTCTCTCCCTCTTGCCACCCCTCACCAGCTCTCCACCCCCTACACAAACCTGCTGGAGCCTGCTGTTTCAGAGTTGCAATCGGGCATCAGGGCTGTTTCTGGATGATGCTCAGCATAATCCGGGCCTCTGTGACATGCACCTCCCTGGTTGTGTTTAGGAAAGCTCTCATGTTCTCGGCTTTTCACTGTGCAATTATGGGGGGTCCTTGATTGAATGGGTTGCCACGCTGGCTGTCCCTGGATTGTTGTTATGTTGTGTTGGCGAATTGGGGAGTACCAACAAAGTACACTTGTGCATTGCGGCACAATAGGCGGTGGCGCTGGAGTGCATGAGGGGCGCGCACCGGCAGCAGCGCGCGTGCCACCTGTACGCCTTCTCGGGCCCCAGCGATGTGAAGGAGCTGGAGCTCAAGGTGGACGCGCCCTCCCTGCTGGAGCTGCTCGCCTTCCTGCAGTACAGCTTCGGCGGCGGCACCGACGTCGACCGGCCCCTCGAGCTCTCGCTGGACCGCCTCGAGCAGAAGGACTGGGCGCAGGTGTGCACTGTTTGCCATTAGTCCCATGTTGTTGCCACATGCGCACCTGACTGCTGCCAGCCCCTGGAGGCGGCGCCGGCTAGAGTATTTGTCATCTTTCGAGCCTCAGAGGTGGTTGTTACCAATATGTGGGCTTGTGCACGTTCGTCATAATGCCTACAGGCTCCTCAAGATCCAGCCAAGCAGTATGTCTTAGTCTCGAGACAGCACAAAGATATGCATCGGTGGGTCTTGGACACCTTGATGTCCTGGGGAGGTACACAGTGTACACGGGGTGACGCCTGCCTGCTGGCATGATGCCCAGGCGGACATTGTGATGGTGACAGACGGGGAGATTGCGCCGCCGAGCGACGCGGTGCTGCATCGGCTGGAGAGCGCGAAAGCCGACCTGGGTCTGGAGGTGCACGGCCTGCTGGTGGGCCGCTCTGACAGCAGCCCTGCCATGGACCGAATCTGCACGCACACCCACGTCTTCCAGTCCTGGAATGCCGTGGGCAGTTCCCGCTACGACTACTGACCGGTCCGGCCGATGACCTACTGCCTGCAATGCGCTTGGGATGTGGCAAAATAATCTGGCCGACCAAATGCGGTACATGCGCTGGCAACCAACGCATATAATCAATTAGCAGGGAATCCTGCCGGTGTAAGAACAGCTGTAACAAAACGTAGCTACAGCGTTGGTTTGCGCTGCATGCCTCAGGCTGGTGCTAGGCAAGGAGACGTCAATGGAAGTAATGCTGCGGGCTGCCATTAATGTCTCTGACTTTGCAAGTGAAGCTATCATTGTTACGGTGTGATATGGTAGGTGACGCCATCATCATTGGCAGTGTCACCAAGATTTTGCCAGCAATGGCCTGGGCTACTAGCCTGACCTCTAGGCTAGAGGCCTCACAGGACTATGAGAAAGATTCAATGTCTCCGAGACATGAGTCATGCGTGCTACGGTGTGGATTGCATTTCATAGGAAACAAAGAGATAATGCAAGATTCTGAAGGCATTTCTTAAATTTGGGATTCGAAATGTGGCTACAGTGCCGCGGCCCACCGCGGTGATCGTATCGGCAGTCTAGTCAGAACTGACTGCCTCTAGCCGGCTAGCCGGGCGGGTATAGCTATCAGTGCATCTACTCCAATGCAAGGCTGTAGCTATTGTCAAGCTGCCCACAAGAAACTCCAAAGCACGTGAATGTGAGGCGTGCATAGGGGTCAATCATGCAGATGCTGGCCAGATTCTGCAGCTGGTGCAGGCACAGTCATTGGCCGTGGGGGCACGCGGCAATGCCGGCATTCGGCCGATTCCCAGGTTCCCGCCAAGGCATACGTGGCCTCCGAGGTCATCTTTTTATTGCGGGGGGTCCCTATAATACGTTATACCCCTTGCAAATGCAGACGTGGCGGCACGAGGTGGGCTTAGGTGAGGGTCCATGCTTACATGAGGGATCAGTCACCACAACACGGAACAACTTTTGGGAGGGCACCTTCGCTCTCTGGCAATCTTCCCCTCTGGCAGCATGTGCAGGCGGCCATAACTTTCGCCCCCATGTTGGCTGCCGTCAGCCCGCCATTTCAGGGCCTGCGTTCACCTGGTTGCGGAATGACGGATGCTTCCTCTGAGCAGCTCAGGCGGAAGACCAAGCAGCAAGTTTGTGAGGCATTCCTGCAGAAACTCAGGGAGAAGAAAAGCATTGACCTGGATGCACCAGGCGTCGTCGAGGGGATCAGGCAGCACTTCCAGACCCTGCCAACGAGATATGCGCTCGATGTGAATATAAACTCTTATGACATTATAAACCATCAGAGGCTGCTCAACTCAGCCCGGGCAGACCCGTCAGCGGTGTCCTTCCAAGTGCGGACAGTGGATGTGTCCCTCTACGGCACCTCGGGGATGACCAACAGGCCCTCATTCGGCGGACTTGATACCTTGCTGAGCGAGGTGCGTGCTGTACTGTGCCCCCGTCCAAAGTAACGCCCAAGATTCCATGCCCGATGCTGAGGCCTCGTCCGGTGTTGCAGGCCGCGTCTGCTCAGGCAGCAGCACGTTCTCTGACGAGGCACAGGAGCCTGCCTCGGCCAGCTTTCGGAAGTTCTCCCAACCTGCAGGTCCGTGCGTTAGGTGTCGATTGCCTTGCTTGGGGAAGGTTTACTGCGGCCGGATCTTGGCACCAGCTGCAGGCTGAAGATGTAACAAGCCAACTGCATGCTTCACAGGCGCTCGTGGTGGAGGCTGAAGAGCGCGACAGGAGTTCAGCAGACGCTACATTCTATGAGATCACGATAGCGTCGGTGGACCAGCCGAGGCTCCTGTGCCGCCTTTCCGAAAGCTTGGTAAGCCTGTTGATCAAAGATCGAGTGCAGGCCAGGAAGCTGGCGTGTGCCTTCTACTTTTGTTGGGGCCTGTTCGGGGATGGGCTCTTTCTCAGTCCTAGTCAGCCGATTTCAAGCAGACTGCGAGCACCTGTCAGAGGCTCATACACCCGGACCAAGACCGATTGATTGCGTCTGCTTCCTCAAGCTTTATATGGCCCTTGATTTTAGCAGACTCTAGGCCTGGCTTGCCAATATTCTGCAGCCGTCGTTGAAATTGGAGGGAAGGTTTTGACTGGCAAGAGTTATGAGCTGGTGTATGCTAGTGTTCCTTCCACAGCCTTGATACACATCGTATGCACCGTTCTCTTCCCATCGCCCCAATCTGATGCCTCCTTTTGGTCAGTATTAGTAAAGGTGAACTGGGCTGATCTGAGGAAACGATCTAGGTCAGAAGCTCCTAGAGATGCTTGTCTTGTAGTCCTAGATGCCTGAAAAATGCACACAAGCTTTTCATGGATTGGCTGATGCTGTTGCTGCATGTGTTTGGGGCTCTGCAGACATGGCTGTCTCTCAGTGTAGGTTTGACGTTTTGGATTCTGCGTGGCAGGGCGACCTGAATTTGAACATATGCGAGGCGCATGCATTTAACACCACAGATCGCTTCTCGCTGGACGTGTTTGTGGTGAACGGCTGGAGCGGAGAGGTGTGCTTCACCAGCTGGAAGCAATCCTGTGGGCCAAAAAATGGCCCCTCTCTCTTTTGTATATTTCACTCAGTGCTTTGAGCTGGCCTGCCTCTGCGCTGTGGACCTTTGCCTTTCCTGAAGGCAAATACGGCTGTAGGGAGTGGATGACTTGGAGGAAGTCCTGAGCGAGAGGTTACAGCAGCTACCCGCTCCCACGAGCCGGCAAGGTTCTGGCAGTGTAGCAAAGCCCCCAGAAGTGCCGCCTGTGGAGATCCCAGATGAGTTGCCGGTGGAGGAGAGGCAAAAGGTGCGCTTGGTCGAAGCTTGATCCGACAGCTGATCACAGCTTGTAGGTGACTTCGAGCAGCTGCTCCTGTCTGGTGCACCCTGGGTGGGCCATCTGTTACAGAGATGCCTGCTCATGGGCTGAGGAGGACGCATTGGCGTGCAGAGCATTGAGGAGCAGAGGGCAACACCTGAGGTGGCGTCCACATCAGAGCCTGATGACTGGGAGCTAGATCCAACGGATATTGTCTTCGAGGAGAAGATTGCTTCTGGCGCGTTTGGGGACCTGTACAAGGGCACCTACTGCGGGCAGGAAGTGGCCATCAAAATCCTGCGCAATGTGCACACAGACAGCCAGCAGTATCAGGAGTTCCTGCAGGTGGGTCTTGCACTCATAATGCATGATTTGCTGTGAAAATAGAGGTCACTTAGCGGCTGACACTCAATTTCCTGCTGCTGGTAGTTATTGGACACGTCAGTTGCAACACCAATGGGGGGTTTCAATGGCAACAAGGGAAATGTTTGAACACCAATGATTAGTCGGCCGCTGTATTGATGTGGGCATGTCTGGGCTGGTGCAGGAAGTCGCAATCATGCGGAAAGTGCGGCATAAGAACGTCGTGCAGTTCATCGGCGCGTGCACAAGAAAGCCCAATCTGTGCATCGTTTTTGAGTTCATGTCGGGCGGCAGCATCTATGACTACATGCGGAAGGTGAGCCACAGTCCTCATTAGTGCAATGTTGTCCCCCTGCAATTGACCTTTTGCACTCTGTACTGAGGAGCATGAACTTGAAGATTGCCTTCATGTGTGGGATACAGTGCATATGCATGTGTGACATGAGACTGAGATTCCGTCCTCATGCATTGTTGTGTGGTCCATGCGCGAAGGGCTGCATGCTGATTGAGGGTGATGCTGTTGCAGGCGGGGCAGCTGAAGCTGTCGCTGGTGCTGAAGATCGGCACAGAGGTGTGCCGGGGGATGGACTACCTGCACAAGCGCAAGATCGTGCACCGCGACCTCAAAGCGGCCAACCTGCTCATGGACGAGACGGGCACCGTCAAGATCGCCGACTTTGGCGTCGCGCGTGTCATCAACACAACCGGTGTCATGACCGCCGAGACCGGTACCTACCGGTGCGCCTTTTGCCACCTGCACTCGCACCGCAGTACTTATCTATCCGTGAGAGCTTGCAGTACACAACTCACCCCTGTGCATTGCTGCATGAGCAACTGTGTCATATCACGCCTGCATGCACAGCCCTGCATGGTGTGTGTGGGAGAAATCCAGTTGCTGGAGAAAGGGATGCACATGGGGTTTGGAGTGTGCGTGCTGAGGGAGTCTGGGCTGGCGCTTGCAGGTGGATGGCGCCTGAGGTGATAGAGCACAACCCGTACCGGGAGAAGGCGGACGTCTTCAGCTACGCGATCACGATGTGGGAGCTGCTGACGGGGCGCGTGCCGTACGAGGAGATGACGCCCCTTCAGGCCGCGGTGGGCGTCGTGCAGAAGGGCCTGCGCCCCGTCATCCCGCCTAACTGCCCCGAGGGCCTCGCCTCTGTCATGCGCGACTGCTGGCAGCGCGACTCCAAGCAGCGGCCCTCCTTCGAGCTTCTCAAGGTCCGCCTCTCCTGACTTCGTAGCCGCTAGCCAGCGCCGTAACATTTGCAGAGTCAAATAGTGACCCCTGCCGTGCATTACATATTCGTGCACATGGCATCATCAAATGCGCAGCTGGTGTTGTAAAGTTTGCTGCTCTGGTGAGAGACTTAAGGTTGCAGAGCCACGAGTAAGGCTCAGATGCTGGGGTGGTGCGTGCAGGTGCGGATGGAGGAGTTGTGGCGGGCGACGCGGCAGCAGGAGGAGAAAAGAGCCGCGACGCCGGGGCTGCTCTCCAAGCTGCGCAAGAACATGGGCAGCGGCAGCAGCAGCAGCGGTCGGTGAGCGAGTGCGGCAGGCAGGGAGTGTGAGAGCGTCGGTGCACAGCTGACAGGCAACAGAGACTGCGCGATGAGATTGACAGTGTGATTTTGGCGGTCACAGGGACTGGCAACTTGAGAGTATCCCAGTGCCAAGCCAGTCAGTTGGTCAGCCGGTCAGCCCTAGCAGGGGCAGAAAGCGGTCAAGACAATTAGCTCATGGCCTGCCGCCACATGTGCGGCAGCCTGACTTGTGGGTGGAAGGGCATGAGTGTGCGGCTGGGGCAAGCTGCTGTTAACCAGCAGTGACCCCGTGTGTATATTCCTTGTGACTCCTGAGCGCGCGTGCGGCAAAACATTTGAGAGACCCTGGCATCCTGGGAATTTTGCAAACAATCTTCGATGGCCGGCAAGGAGTGGTGACCAGAGTCCCATCCCGAGCCCGAGGCACTTGTGAACAGATGACAGTGCGCGTCCTTCATCATGCCTTGAGGGAACTGTCAGTCTGAAAGGGTATCCTTTCGCCGGCAGAGGGCGGGGAGTGCATGCAGCCTCCGGTGAGCATGTCTTGTGAGGCATGTGTCAAGATCCTGAAGAGTCGATATGTCCCGCATTCTGGCACTGCAGCAGTGTTCCTTTTTCTTCCTTTGAGGAGTCCCCTTTCAGCGGTAGTAGTCCCCGCCCGGCCACGTTCGTAGCGCACACTTGCGACACGTGCTGAGACAGGTCCGTTGCAGGGCTTGTGGCTCGTTTGTCTTTCTGTGCCCACCTTGCGGGGTTTGTCAAGTGAGGCGTGAATGTTGCAGCTTGTAGGGAAGGGTGGGCGCTTGTGCAGCATCATATCAACTGGTGCCTGCTTCATGCTGCCCTGAAACCTGGACCTCCTGCGCTGGGTTTGCGAGCCCTGCCTAAGCGGCGGCCTGTAGGTAGCTGCGCTCTGCCAGGGGCAAGAGCTGCCGTCTCATTTTGTTGGCATTTGGAAACAGCAGGCAGCTCCCACAAGACTTAGATGTCAGTAGAAAACTCGAGAGATGCATTACATTTGCATGGCGGGATTGAGGCCTCGTAGGAAGGAGGAAGGCTGGTGCTGGGCCCAGTTAGGATCAACTGCATTTCATTGTGACGGTGAGAGATGGAACTGGTCAGTCGCTGAACCTAAAGAGAGCACCTCATAAATTATGCTGGGTGCATTGGTGCCTCCAGCCTCGTAGGTATGCCATTGCTGTATGATCCTTGTCATGTTCAGAACATTTGCATATATGATGCAAGTTTCTGGTTGCCAAGCCATATGGTATCCGAGGGCCTGATAGATAGCAGATATGTAGCGCGGCCAAATGAACGAGGATACGATTTGTGTCATATACTGTGCAGCATGATGCCTTCAACTTGGCTCTGCCAGTACTTTGCATTTGAGCGACATAATCCTTTTCGTAATTTTACGGGTGAAGTAGCCTTTCTTTTGCTTTTGACTGATCAGCGCTGATCATGATGTGTGGACCCAATCTTGATTACACAGTGTGCTTTTGCTATTAGTTTTGGACCGCCCACTGTGCAAATCGAGGAATGTGGCCTGTTTGAGCGCATGTGAGCTGTAATAAGTTTGCTAATGGCAGCACAATGGTACCACTTGCGCACTGCTAAACAATCATCCTGCTTACGTCCTAGTATCTGCCAAGCTAAACAGAAAGGAGTCCTCCACAGCCAAAAAAGACGAATTGATCAGTCTAAAGTTAGGACTCCTACTATATGGTGTTCCATCTAGGTAGGTGCTACCCGCAATGGTCTGTTAACACAGACAAATTGATTCCCAAGAACAGCCTGAGCTCAGGCAACACATTTGGGCCCTCATAGTCCCACGTAGTATGAACGTCCATTTGGGTTGTGGATGTGCGTGATGGCAGTGGGGGATGTGAGGGCCCACTCGTACCACACCTGGGGGAGCAGCAAGAAGAGCACACAGTGAGACAAACACCCCCAGATCTATCTGAAATACTGCAGTCACAGACATGCATTAGGAACAACATGCGAGACAAAGAAATTGAGCATTTCAGCGTAGCGAGTGTTCCTGAGCATGGGCGTGCAATCCACACCCACCTTGTGATGTGCCCCGCAGCGCCAGAGGTGGGCCTCGATGGGGACGTCGGCAGGCAGGGAAACAGGCTCCTTCAAGGGGAAGTAGATGGGGAACCAGGAGTACATGTCAGGCGTATGCGTGGGAGGGTGGATGCTCAGGTGCACCGACCCATACCTGCACCAAGCACCCATGCAAAGCATCAGCTTCTATACAGCCGGCACGGAGGCACCATCATTACCCATACACCTATCCAAAAGACAAGTCATGCCAAAACTGCTGACCCATAGAAAATAAACTTCAAGAGCACAGGACAGCAACCGCTTGTATGTGAGTTTGTCCCTGCGCGCTGCTCGCCTGAAAACCTATTCTTCTGAGATAGCATTGCTCCCACAAAATCAGTTGGCGGATGATGATGGCTCGTCCATATCCCATTGTGAAAAAGGACATCAATGGGTGCAAGGGGCGCTCACAGGCAGGCGTCAAAGTAGCCGGCAAAGCCATGGCAGACGGCGGCGAGGCGGCCGGTGCGTTCGAAGCTCAGGCACGCTGCGCGGGCGTTGTCGATGGCGGCCTCGCGGTTGGGGTGGCGGAAGGTGAACACTGGCTGCGTGTCGGCCAGCGCCGTGAAGCGGTGCAGCTTGACCACGTACGGCGTCTCAAAGTGCTCCAGATCGTTGTAAACCTGGCGGCAGCGGGTTTGGTCAGCCGCTTATGGGGGCCAAGCCTCACTCACACGCGGGTTAAAATCTAATGGGGCCTACTGTGTGCTACTTACTCTAATGCTGCTGCCAATTGCCACTGTACTGCCACTCGCTACAGTGGCAGTAGTGACTATGTGCAAGGGGAGGCAGTGCGCCATGTGCATGTTCCTCAGAGCTAGGCAGGCACAGCTATGTTTGCCAAATGCTGATCTTGACCAACGTTTGCCGTAGCACTCAACAAAGCTGTGCCTCGAAAGCAGAGGTGTTACAAAAGGGGGAGCGGAGCGTGCCTTGACATCGTTCCAGAGCTTGGCGGTGGTGATGGGCTGCAGGTAGGAGGTGTAGGAGGCCGGGATGGAGATGCCGTCCGGCTTGAGGCAGGCCTGAGCGCCGTCCAGGCACTCGGGCGACAGCTCATTGTCCCCAAAGCTGCCCAGCAGCTCGCTCACCACAATGTCTGCCAGCTCTGGCGCCTGCCACCTCCTCATGTCCGCGGGCACCAGCGTCACCCGGTCACTCCACCTGCAAAGCACAGCATGCATATTACACATTGATTGCGAATCGTGGAGAGTCTCCTGGCCCCAGCAGACCCTCCCACACCGCTGCAGCATGCGCCAGGAGGTGCATCATTTCCACAAATCCACAGCTTGCAAGCACATTCCCCATGAGCTGAAGGGGAAGGGAGCCATTAAAAGTGAGTCAATCATGTGACTTGGCATTGCTGGACCTTCTGCTGCTCCAAAGCAGAGTGCAATACTGTCTTCTGGATTTTTATTCCCTCTCTGGCATCCAATTCCTTTGCAGAGCATGGTCCATCGGCACTTCAAGCAAATGAGGAGAGATTCTGTTGTTGTGCTCACCCCTCGGTGGCGATGAGGTTCTGCAGGCTGATGATGGCGTTGGGGTTCTTCTCCACAGCATAGATGCGCAGCTTGCGCTTTGCACGCTCCGCCGCTGACAGGGACGCCCTCACCAGCGGACCACGCCCCGCGCCCACCACCTGAGCCGACAAAAGCAGGCTACCTTGACATTTGATAAACACATTTCATTGCCAACTGGAAAATACTGTGAAACCGCACAAAGAGTCACAGGGTCGGTGACCAGAAAACGTGTGACACTAAGAAGATGTGATGATAAGGGGTGTGGCTGCAAAGAGGTTTCACTGTATGCAACTCTTGCCTGGCACCCCTACACACTTCTGACATGCTTTGCGCCACCGGCATGAATGTGCAATACCTAGCCGGGCGGCTCTGGACCACAGAATGTAATGCAACGGGTGTGAAAGGGAATTGGGACACAACATACCATGAGGACAATATCGCGAGTGGCAGCCTCCTCTTCGGGCACGCGGTCCAGAAGAGCCTCCAGCACTGCCGCCTCGTACTGAGTGTACTTCATCAGATCCTTCTCAAAGGTCTCGTACGTCTGCATCTCCAAATTATCCTGCAGCGGCTGCAGCGGCGCCTGCAGTTCCCCCACACTCAGAAGCTCAACCTCCCCAGCTCGTAGATCTTTGTGTATAGTTTCACAGGATATTCCTGGCGCTCCCAACAGATGAGCAGCTCTGCATGAATCTTTACACAGACAGCCAATCAGATGTCCGACAAGGAAAAATACAATTTACAGACTACCTCACTTTGTGCAAACATGATGATGGGCTCCTGATAAGGGGCTGCCCTCCATGAAAGATACAAGGTGGGGGTAATGTGCTTTGTTCTACCCTTCCTGAAAGATACAAGGTGGGGGATACGCGCTTCCATGCAAGCAAAATACTCAAGTCCAGAGAATTACAAATTAGTCGGAGTCAGGGAAGTGGGCAGGTCACCTGCAGGTAGTCTCTGTACCCCACTTCCAGCTGCTCCTGCCCGTCTGGCATGGGCGGCTTTCTGAACAGGTACGACAAGTACTCGCAGTAGACGCGCAGCGGGTGCACGGCAGCCGCCGCAGCCTCGGAGGCCGCCGACTCCGCTGCCGCCTGGCTCGGCTCAGGCGGCGTATCTTCTTGCTTGGCAGCAGGCGGCCCGGATGGCTTGCTCTCCTCGTGGCCCTCAGTGGACGTGAAGGCTACTGGCACCTCAGACTCGCCGGTGAGAACAACCTGTAGCAATGAATAAAAATTCTATCAGTGAGAGACTCATTGGTGTTGATACTAGCATCTGATCCCAAGCAGATGCTGCAGGCCTGCCACAGCAGACATGACATCCATGGGCTATATGAGCAATGCACTTCCCTGCATACCACCAAGCTTTTACACTGTGCACAACTTCAGAGTACTGGCAAGAAGATTGTCGATGCGCTGCGCGACGGCAGCTAGGTTGTGCTTACCTGGACGCCGTGGGCGAAGAAGGTGAGCAGCATCTCCTGGTGGGCCTTGGTGAGGGTGGGGTAGCCGCGCTTGTTGTTCAGAAACACAGATGTGGGCAGCATGAGCGCCTTAACAGGCTCGCCGTACCACCTCACAATCTCCTCCTTGGGCGGCAGCACAGCAGGGACGTCCAGCACGACACCAAGCTTAGCATTGTGCCATGTCAGGCACCTGACCTGGTTCCAGCGCTCCCATGAGTCATCCTCTTCCACGCCTGCGTGGCATTCCATACAACCCTGTGGCTACATGTCATTCTGGAAGTACACGCGATCCGCAAAGCAGTCATGTCATTAAGTAGAGGGGACTCACAATGAACGGGAATGTTGCCAAGTTTCCTAGGTGCCCTGCCAAATCAACTTTTACCGAAGCATTCACTTTGGGGTTCATTTGGGAGGACTGGACAGGGGCGTTGTCAAGACCAGCACTATCTGATGCTTGTTGTCTTGAACGTGTAACAAGGGTGGTGATCAAGTGCTAACCTGAGGATGGCGCTGTTGATGCCTTGCTGTGCGCCTCTACAGCAGTGCTCGGGAGGTCTGCAGATTTCCCGGACATGAGCGGTATGCGCAGCCACATTGCCATTCCGCTCAGGCCGTGCATGACCTGCGGGCACATGATCAGACAGAAACGCTACAAGCGCAGTGATACAGAACTAAGAGTGTCTTCAACTGTAGAAGGTATGTAGGCAGGCGCATGCCTGGTTGACAACATGTGCAAAGTCGGCGCTGGAGGGCGAGGGGGGCAGATGCAGTATGCAGGCTTGCAGGGAGAGGTGCGTGGCCCACTCCAGCTCCTGCCTCAGCGCTGCCTGGCTGTCCATGCGCAGAGCCTCATCGGCTGCATCTGGCTGTATCCAAGGGCTGACCTTCCCCACAATCTGCAAGACCGACAGCTGTGTGATGTGCATGCTACGGAAGACACGTAATTGGGCCTATTTGCTATGCATCAGTCCAAATTGCATTATGACAACATGATGAGCCCTCAAAAAAGGTGAGGTGATGATTGACTTGGCGGCAGGTGGTGCCTCACCTGACTGCCATACTGGGCAGACACCAGCAGCAGGTCTGGCCACTTGTATGGCATTGCGAGCTGGCCAGGTGTATGTGGTGGTCTTTGAAATGTCGGATCGACCAGTGGCACCGTAATGAAGTCAAATCCGCATTCCAAGTGGCTCTGGACAAAGGCAGATCAGTTTCAGATCGCTGGTTGAAATTGTAAAGGACGATGGCCGCAACCATACACAAAGATATGAACGCATAGCCAGCATGTAACTGGCCCATGCATAAGAGCTACATGTACGTTTTGGTGATAAAGAGTGGCTGCAAGCCATCGGGAGTTCTACTTACTTGTAAAGATCCGACGACATTGGATGTGAACTGAATGTCCACGCCCGAATACTTTGCATCACCACAATCCGTTCTTTTCCCCAGAGGCATGGTGCGTCTTTCCTCGACTCTTCAGCAAGCTCTTGAAGATGTGGATACTAAAAACTATAGATTACCTGCGAAAACACCTTTGTTCGATGCAAGAATTGAAACAAATAGATTGAGAGATAATCTATAAGAGCAGGTGTCTGTGAAGTAGAATGCGCATGATCTTGCCATTCCCGGCAGCCGCTGTGGAGGGGCTGATGAAGAATGAGTCACCATGCCTGCCTGTGATTGGCCTCTCATGGAAGAAAACTTTCCCTCGATATATACTTAACAGCAAAGCTATCAAAGCGCTAAACTCTTATATTGTATCTTGATACTTTGTTTGTCATAAGGGGACATCAACAACGTATGCTGCGCCGAAAGGTTACCCGCATTGAACTGAAACCGGAGGACAAGGAAGAGGTGAAGACCAATCATATCGCCCTGATGAGCAATCTGATGCCCCTGAGATACTTTATTGTCCTGTGTCTGTCTATATGGAAATTTGACATGGCACACGTGGAGCCATGGCATCTGATGTAGTTGTTGCGTGCCGTACACATAACATGGCAGAGACTGAAGTGCTATGGCCTTGCAGTACGAATCGTTGAAGAAAGCCAAGGCTGACGCTGTCATCGCGCAACAGGCTGCCTCAGGGAAGCAGCCCTTGGATCCTTTGGGACAGGTATTTCTGGTCCTACAGTGGTGGATACACATGAAATTTATGTGCCAAAATCTATGATTGTTCGCACATTGCGTGCTGTACCACCAAGACATGGTTTGTGCACAGGCTGACCGGAAGGGGACAACAGCTGCTCGCATAGGTTTCACTCGCTGATGGAGGTGAGTCAGCTACCGCATTAATTTAGCGTAGCTTTCGGTGTCAGATAATATTTACTGATGCACTGGGTAGCGATAATGATTAGAAAGTAAAGGTGCGCCCATCTCATGCAGGGATAGTCATTACAGAATGAGCACAAGCTGCCACCTGCGGCCCTTCTCTAGCCCTGCTCGCTGCATGGCTATTCTTGCTTCCTCGTACAAGGCCCTAAGCCATGGGACACAGAGTATCCCAAATGCCAGCTCTGGGGGCTTTTGTGGCAGGCAGCAAGCCTGCCAGAGGCACAGGCTTCATGCCAAAAGAGCCATGCATGCCCTGCAGATTGTCGCGCAGACAGGGACCGAGGTGATCAGTCAGCCAGCACCACCTTCAGTCAGCGATGGAGATTTGCTTTTGCTTGTGTAAACCACAATTTACCCCAGTACCACCTCAGATCCGCATGCGTACCATCATGATGATGATTGCTGGTGGGACATGCCCCCGCATGTGTACTCACCCTGAACTTGTCAGTCCCTCTGGTCTTGCCCCTGTTCAAGATAGAGACTCTGCTGCCGTCAGGTCGCCTCAACTGCGTTAACAAGGCATTTACCAGTAGGTAGAAGAAGCGGGGAATGAAAAGCAGACGGCTCATGCGTGCATGTGGGCGTAGGTGGAGATCAAGCTGCGGCTGCCCAACAAGGAGGCCCACGACCGGGTGGCGCACGAGCTGCGCTCGGGCTTCCGCGAGACGCACCACCAGGAGAACTACTTCTTTGACGGCAAGAACGGCGAGCTGGGCAAGCAGCGCCAGGTGCTGCGTTGCCGCTTCTACAACCATGACAAGCGTGCCATCGTCACCCTCAAGGTACTTCTATTCCCAACAAAATAGAATTTTTGGGATTCTGTATATTCATCAGTTGGATGTTCATTTCTTTATCGCTTGCTTGTCCTTCCTGTGGCAGCTCTGCATTGTCCTGCCACCGCTGAGCCCCTGCCGCACATCACCCGGCAGAGCTTTCCATGAGGCTGTGTTCAATACACTTGTTGTTCCCCGTGATCCAACAGGCTTCTGGCATTTCAGGTAGGTGTGCCACGATCGTGTTTGCTTACAAGAGACAACAAGTGCACCTCTGTCATGCTTGCTGGGGTATGATACCTGGTTCCCCAGCAGCACTGATCAGTATACATGTGTGGCAGGGAGGGCAGGTGATCACAGACGGTGTGGGCCGCGGGTCTGAGGTGGAAGATGATGTGGAGCCTGTGGCTGCGCGTGACTTCCTGACTGATCCCACCAAGCTCCTGTCTGTGGGCCTGCCTTTTGTGGAGGACCTGCGCGCGTAAGCACCCTGCCACAACGTTTCTGCTGCCCAGTTTTCTGCTGTAGCCTTATATCACCTCAATCCAGGGAAGTTCTCGTGTTAATCTAGCTTGCAGAGGATTGTGCAATGGACACTGTATGCATGAAAGGCACTGCTGGCTATCTTCTGGAAGTGCAGGGAGCCTATTGCCTTGCATACTAATATGGTGCCTGGTTTTGCAGGAAGCAGAATGTGACCGAGTTGGTGAGCTTGGGGGGCTTCAAGAATGTGCGGAGCGATTTTGACTTTGAGGGTGTCAAGCTTGAGCTGGACGAGACCCAGTTCGACTGGGGCACTGTGTATGAGATTGAAGTGGAGACGGTGAGTGTACCAACCTTTTCATTTTCCCTGCCGTGTGCAAAGATAATGGAAGACTCATCTCTTGTGATTACTGGTTTTTCTGATGTGTTGTGGATGTGCATGCAGCCGGAGCCAGAGAAGCTCAAGCCAAAGCTGGAGCTATTGCTGAAGAGCAGGGACATCCCATATGCCTACAATACAACAACAAAGTTTGCCAATTTTGTCAACCGCACTTTGAAGTGACAAGTACATCTTTGCCCTGCCATTGAAAGGCAGGCACATGTACATACTCTCTCCAATTGTGAGTGGTGCTCTCAGATTTGCAAGCAGCGTGACTGTTAATGTACTTGAAAATAAATAGTTGTGATTGCTCACAGTATCAGTCTCCATATGTGTCTCATCTACTGTATTAAAATTGGCCATACTACAGTAACGTTGAATTACCATTTTTCTTCTCTGATAAAATACCAACACCCTGGTCAACATGGTGTCAACTGACAGATCACAACAGCTCTGCATCAAACAGCAAGCTATGAAATATACCCCGTTGCGCATCCCCTGCTCAAGTTCCATAGCGATGCCTATACAATGGTGGTGGGAATGTCTTTGTGATCTCTGCCCAAGCCTTCTCCACCTGAGCAAGAAGAATGCCCCATTTTCAATCCATCATGTTTAAAACCTATGCAGACCTCCCTGCTGTTGACACAACTTGCTGACCGACCAATGCCGAAGCCTTCTGCATTATCATTACCAAAAGTCCCGTGCCTGTGATTGGTGGAGAGAATGCAAGGAACCGAGAAAAGACAGCACAGTGTGTTGCTTGACGTACCTGGTCCTGAGGAAGCATGTAATAGTAAAATAAGTCCCGTGTCAATGACTCGCTGCAGCACTGCAGATAAGGAGTAAGGATAGTTACCAGCAAAGCGGCATCAGTGGAGGTGTAGGTGCAGAGGAGGCAGGGGTTCTCCAGGGGAAGAACTCGGAAGTTGGCCCCGGCCGAGCGCGCGGCGTCCGGTTGCGGCAGCCGGCTGCGCCGCCGCCGCTTGGCCGCCCCCGCCACCGACGGCGCCTCAAAGTCCACATGGCAGAGACTGGACGTCGTGTGCAACACTGCCGACTTCACCTGCACCCACAATTATGCGTCAAGGATTGGGTCGTTAGCCCAGGAGATCAGAGTGCCGCTCCACTTTACGTCTTGGATCAGGCCCTCGCTGGAGTGCAACATGGTGTCTTTGCAGGACAGATGTATCCCTCGTAGTAAATTTTGTCTTTGCAGGACAGATGTATCCCTCGTAGTAAATTTTGATGATTGCTCAGAAGCTCGTAGTCCCAACTCCCCTTGTGGACATCAATAGTCACCTTGGCTGAGGAAGCCCTCAAGAGTTTTGAGAAGACATCCACAAACACGGTGACCAGAGACATCAGGCAAGGGGACTGGATTTTGAGCAGCTGCAATCATCACAAATGCGCGCAAGCCTGATGATAAGTAATAAATGAAGGTGTCACCTTGGAGTCAGGGCAGAAGGAGATGCCGCAGACAGAGCCGGGCATCTGCAGCAGACGCTGCGGCGGCCGCGCTGTGTTGGCGAGAGACCAGGGCGTGTGGCGCAGCGTGGCGGCCTCAAACAGGGCCACATGGTTGCCAGCTGTTGCCAGCGCTATCACATCCCCTGCCGGCCCAAACGCCGCCGCTGTCACTGCCCCTCCCTCCTGTTTGATCACCAAGGGCAGCGCTCTCAGCATCGAAACTCTGTGTGTCCTCCTTGCTAGAAAAGATTGCTCTACAAATTCTAGTGCAGTGAATCAAGCAGCCAGTACTGTTAAATCTGGAGAGAAGCAAGTGCTGGACCTCAAAGACGGGCAGGCGGCCATGGTACTTCATGGCAGCCAGGTCGTAGAGATGGGTCAGGCTAGGGGTGACTAAGGCTGCCCATCGACTGTCTGGGCTGACCAGCAGCTGAGTCACCACTGTGGCTAGCCTGGCGGCTGCTGACCGCCCTGAGGCCCCTGCACCCCCCGAGCCCCACGCTGCTGCATCTTCCTGCTGGGCGGCCTCCGGAAATGTTGCAATCACCTGTGCATGGCATTGCCTGTTTAACAATGCCCGACAAGATACATTCGCAGACCAGTACAGCGGCTAAGAGGAGGAGATAAGAGCAATCAGAGTGCTATTCTGTCAAGCCACCTTCCAAGATTGCTAATGTGTCCTGCAGGAACAGAGCGGAATGGTCGACACTATTAGCAGACATCTTGCAAAAGTGCTCGATTTGGTGTATGCCTACCTCTTTATCATCCAGGTCAATGACAACGACCCTGGCCTCTGGGGTGGCGATGAGCAGCCTGGAGCCAGCAGCGCTGAAGGCCAGGGCAGCTGCGGCCGGCAGCTTGTCAGGCAGGCTCTGCCTCGACAGCACCACTGCCTCAGATTCCTGCCAAACCAAAAAATTGACATCAGTGGAGTGTCCAAATCTTCCCCACTCCACAGGGGGACCCATTGCAGCATGTTGACATCCCCCAAATGCCTCTATGAGAATACATACTGGTAATCCAGCAGGGGAGCCTGCAAGAAGGCTAAACTTTGGAACTGCTGCCACTGAAGAAATGGACACAGACATGAATACTCAGCTGAATGGGGGCTTACTGGGGAGGAGGAGAGCCTGAAGAGGCGCAGAGATCCAGGGCCGGCCTCGCAGAAGGCGAGGGCATTGCCGTCCGGTGACAGGGCGGCGGCTGCGACGTGGCCGGGCCCCTTTGCTGCGATCCTGGCCAGGTGGCGCGGCTCCTGGCCAACATCCACCGGCGCTCCCTCCGCCCATGCCCACCCACTCAAGCTCGCAGCCTGCACATATATCAAATACACCCTGAGAACCCCAGCGCTGCAGCATCATGCAGCGCAGTCAGGCATTAACCTCACTTTCTGCACCCTGTGCATCACATCAATCTGTACAAGGGCATGAGCCCAGACGCTGTCGATGGCGCAGGCTAAGGTGGGGATCAGACATGATCACACATGATCCAATAGGACGAAACATGTCAGTGCTGGTCATGCCAGTATCAAAATAAGCGCACATGTTGCTGCCTGTTGTGGGCCATTCCGAGGCGCCAGAGATCAATCTGCGTCCCCTGAGAGCTCAGCAGCAGAGGCCGAGTTGCTGCGGAGGCATGCGCCAGCAGCGGCGGCTGCGGGCACTTGCACACGCGCACCGGATGCTCCTGCAGAAGCACATAAAAATCTCAGGGCTTGTTGCCTTGAATCAAGAGTACAGCTTTATTGCGGAGACATCCTATGCTGTCCTGCTGGCTTCACTGCAGGTGAACACCTCTCCAATGGCAGCCATGACCCGGGCTGCTGTTTGTGAACACATACGTCCAGAAAAGGACGACAATGACGAATTTGTAATGCTCCCTGAGGCGATTCAAACGGCCCTCCCTATCTGATTGCAGGCGTAAGATAAGTTGTGGCGCACCTGAGAGAAGCGCGGCACGGAGTGCACGAGGATCTGGGCGTCGTTGCCGGCGCTGACGAGGACGGGGTCGCCGCCAGGAATGGCCGCCACAGTGAGCGTGCGCACATCATGACTGTGCGGCCGCTTGGATTCTGTGTACACCCACCGTTCCGGCTTGCCTGCATCAAACAGTAGTATGAGATGACGACATTGCAAGCTGCAGCCATGAGTAGGGACGCCGGCAAAAGTGCGCCTTCAAGAATTCAACAGCATGCCTCTTCATGATATGGCGCCACAAAGGTACTCCGCCATGTTCCCGAGGAACTTTGCCAGAGACATGGTGCCCCTCCGGAATCTCCTTGGCAATAAAACCATCCGCGGAATCTCAAACAGCCCACATCGGGAGTACTTATGTTAGACTTCACTCCTACTGCTGGCTTTTCAAAATTAGCTGATGGGATGAAGCCAGTGACCTTTTGGGAAAGGGCACTAACACTGTTCAACACTTCCTTTGATGCCATGCCAGAGACAAGACCATGCATGCAGCATGCGCATCTACCAAAACATACTGCACATGCTGAATTTGTGCTAACACCAGGTAGAAAAGTGTAGAATGCGCATCAGGGCGCACCCTTCTGGCCGGTCACGAGCTTGAAGGCGGCCAGCTGATTGTCCACGCCGGCAGCAAACACAGCGTTCCCTTCTGGAGCAGCTGCCAGCGCCAGCACATCGGCCGCATGCCTGTGGAAGCCTGCCAGCCTCGTGCCTAACCTGGCGTCCCAAAACTGCACGCCCCCCGCCGCATCCCCGCTCACCATCGTCCCGTCTGGCAGCACCAGCGCTGCCCACACGCATTGCTCCTTGCCGCCGCCATCCCCTGCAGGTTGCACACATTATATTCTTGCTGTGGACATGATCTTGCCATGATCACCCAAATCTGTGGCCGGGCCCTCAAAGTCTGCGGTTGACTACTGTACTGGCTGACCTCCCAAAACCCTCTTACAATCCAAATGCAAGTGTCGTCCCAGCGGCTCAGATGCTCGCCGCACTCTTTAGCCCATGGCACAGGCGAGAACACAACAATGCAAGGTGTTGAGAGACAAGAGATTGGGGCCGTCTCAGCAGAAAGGAAGGCAAAAAAGGCAGAGGCCACGCACCAACATTGATGCGCATGAGCTCGCGGTTGGAGGCTAGGTCCCATGCATGCATGGTGCCGGCAGCGGTGCCCACAACCACGGAGCGGCCGCTGGGGTGCCACGCCACAGACAGCAGCCGGCTGCCCAGGGCCGGCATGGAACGCGCGTATGTGAGCCCCGGCGATAGCCCCTCTGCTGCAAAGATGCGCAACACGCCGTCGTCGCACGCCACTGCCATCCTCGGCGCCTCCCCTAGTTTGGCAAGAAAAGCACACCCGTCAGAGGCCTTCAAGTGGGCATTCCAATGACACGCACTGTATTCTTTGTCATGGCCACAGAATTCCAAATCCTGTAATAGCGTCTCACACTGCCTATGGGAGTATTTGTCTTATATGGAGTACCAGGAGAATCTGCAGGATTGGGGGTTCCCAAGGGCCCTACATGCACAATTAACGATGCTGGCAGCAGGGCCACTGACGCTTGAAACACCACAACCGAAAATGATGAACTGGTAAGAGAGGGCAAGCCAGCAACTACCTTCTTTCAGCTGGCCCCTGGGCTCTGCGGCCATGGCCCAAATGGCGCCCCCAAAGGAGTCCCCCACATGAATTGGCCGCCGGGTCCGCAGGTCCCACTCTGTCAGTGCGCCGTCCAGGCCGCCTGTGAACAGCCGCTCACTGCCATCCACTGGATCTTGAGCACACGCCATGCAGCTCAGGCTTGCCTCTTCTTTGCCAGGCAGCCTCTGAAGGACACACCATCAGCTCTTTTAATAGAATTACACGTTTTCTGGTTTTTAGGCATCGAGGATCTAGGTACGTCCAGCTACACGTGCATCAGATTTCTCCATTCTGTGCGTCATGGCACTTTCTCCACCAATGCAATGACAATCAGCCCTTTAGATCCCAGTAACTCAGGCATTGCACGAAGAGCCCAGATTGCCGTCATGGGGACTCTGTCACAAATTACAGGTGCCACAGTGTCCATTAGTATTGATGGAGACACTGGGGCATTGTGAGTTGAGGCCGACCTGGAAGCAGGTCCATGTGGCAGTCTCCCACAGCTCAATGCTGCCGTTGTCCCTGGCGACAGCCAGCACGCTGCCATCCGAGGTGGCTGCAGTTGCAATGGCTGCTGTGGGCTGCCATGGCACAAAACGCACGCGATGCAGTGCCACAAGGTCCTCTGGCTCCTCTGCTTGGGCAACGGGGCCTCTGACAATAGCCTGGGCTTGCTGCTGGATATCAGCGCTGGCGCCTGTGTGCTGCTGCGCATTGAGGAGGGCCACTGCCTGGTTCTTCGCCTTTGCAGACGACGTTTTCGCCTTCTTTTGCGCTTTTGCAGAGGGCAAAGAGCTTTTTGAGCCTTTGCGTTTCCTTGCCATACCTGAGAACAGCATCCCGCAGGTGTTTGTTGGCGCTTTCTAACATGCCAGGATACAGATGCAGGCTCACAAAAGGTATTGATCTTTCAATATCATTTTCACTTGTAACCTATCAAAGGTGAGAAGCTGCACCTGCCCAAATCGGTGGCCTAGTAACACGATGTCCTTCCGCTCCTCGCAGTTCCTTTTGGAACCCGACGTTTCTTGTTCTAAAAAGCAATGAGATACCGCGAATTAATGATCGAAACTGACATGCAGGGAAACAATTTGGGCACCTTTTACGCTTGACTGGAAGACCGATGGTGTCCTGCAGTTATGAAGCTCGACAAAGACGCAGATCAAAAGCTTGTCATGCACTAAGATGAATTTCTATCTGATGTATATTGGTTGGTACTGATTGAAAGCCAGTTACATCTTCGACAGTCGGCCTCTCCATGGCATGCATCGAGTCATTCACCCCTCCGAAACCTCCCTAACCAGCCGCCAGTTCCGGAAATTACTCAGACCCTTAGATCTCAGATGGGCTGAAATGGTCCCCTCTTGTTCCAGGACATGAAGATCGACCATTCCTCAGTTGACAAGAGATCTGAGGTATGCTGAACCATCAGGGGGGATTGCCAACATAACATGCCCTAAAATGCATCATCATGATGCAAAAGCCTTTGAGAGCGTGATGGCGCGGCACCGGCCCGGCCCGGCCCGGCCGCAACCCGGCGTCACTTGTAACCAGGAGATAGTAAGTACATGTAACCGGCCCGGCCCGGCCCGCCGCGGCCCGGCGTCACTTTAAACCAGGAGATAGTAAGCACATGTAAGTCAATGCGAGCAGCAGTTCACGTAGAAAGGGATTCCTCGCTATGTAAACACAAATGTATCAACAATACCAGGTGATATCAATAATCACCCGGCCCAGGATGTCACATGGTACGGCCCGAAGGGTACTGGGTACCCTACACTGTGTGGCATTTGACAACACTGCCATTTGCACCTGCGCAGGCTGTAAGACAAAAGGGAAGAGTCACTAAAAAAGACCTTCTCTCCCATGTGATCCCGCACATTACACAGGCTTCAGCTCTAGTTTTGATGATCTCAGAGCCTCTCTATTATAGAGAGATGATCTGAGATGATTGAGTCAAGCGAGCTCGTGCAGGCGGTCATGCGCTCAGCTCTTGTATGGAAAGGCTGCACGTATGTCTAAGTGCATCAGACGCCGTATGGACACATAATCTTCCCAACCATATGCAATTGGGACTCCTAACGAGGCCCAAGCCTATCCAATCAGCTTATTTTAAAAGGAACTGCCGATGCACCAACGTTCAACATACTGCACCAGGCCCTAGGGAACCCTGATGCTCAAATAAGATCAAATTTGTAGTGCGTAAGCATAATCAGAACCCCAGAGCCCCAGGTTCACTGCCTCAGTGAGACTATAATGCTGTTCAGCATACCAATTTGAAGTGGATTGGGCTGATCCACTGATAAGCTAAGCATCACTGCTATTGGAAATTGTCATGCAGTCCATGAATGCACGGCTCCGGGCCATGGAGCAGTATTCCATTCATGCCTGCACAGGCGCGGCTTGTCACCATCTTGTTTTGCTGCATGCATCATAATGTCTTTCGTCATCTGATCTGCACAACAGAAAACGTGATTAGCACGGCAACTAATGGAAGAGCTGGCCCTGGTTTGTGGTGTCAGGAGGTGTAAACTTCCTTCCAATTTTGTAACCTTGGCCACAGAGAAACTTGAAACTGGACTCCTGTATGTACAGCACCTGAATTTTACTAGTCACGTTCGAAGGTCCATAGAACGCACCCCGAGTGCAGGGTGCTGCGGAACGTTCTCTCCACAAGGAAGCTCAAGCGGGGCTCAAATAGGACGTACCTCTGGAGGAGCTTGAGGTTCCAAGGGTATGCCAAGTTCTCGTCCAAGCTGCTCATACAATCCTGGCAGCTGCTGCAACCTGTAGGTTGCCTTTTGGGCTTCTAGTTCCTTTCTTTTCTGATCGCAACTCTCTTTCAACTCTTTACTCCACCGGCGTTGTACGTGAGCCATAAAGTAATCGAGTTTCATTTGCTTGAGCTCGTATATACGTATGTACATTATTCGACTTTAGCGACATCCCTTTCTATCCTTAAGATCTCTAACCTTGTTGTCGACTCAAGTTTAAGCGTATTTTCTGCACGGCATACGATCAAGGCAGCAGACCCCCTCCAAACAGGGTGCAGGCTCACTACAACCTTTGAGATCGGTAAACACATGGTGCTTGTGGAGAAGATAGCCTCAGGAACCCACCTTAACAGGAAGATGTTTATATTCTTCGAGAAACAGAAATTTAGTAGATGGCTGAAATACTTGAGAATGCAGAAATGTAGATCAATCTTGATCATGCTCTGACATTTGGGCGCTCGATCGGCTCTCACGAAAACCCTGCTAGTCGGGCAAGGGTCTTCAGCAAACCTGCCCTAGGTCTCAAATTCCAACAACACAAAGCCGCAAGTGAGGCACCTGTGGTAATATCTATTATCTTAACCTTCCCAAGTCTGCAGCATCATGAGGTCTCTATTGCGCATAACCCAGAACGTGCTGCGCGCCAGTGAGCGCGCCTACACCAACGCAGCCAATCCTGACAGGAAGGTGGCTATTCTTGGCGCTGCTGGTGGGATCGGGCAACCTTTGAGTCTGCTCATGAAGGTGTGATGCTCATGCTGCTTAAATGGAGATCCAATCCTGATGTTTGCTGCTTTTCATGATGATTGACAGATACTAGCGCTCAACTTCAGATCTGGCGCGACCTCTATGAGAATCAGGGAAATGTTGCATATAATCTTTGTGTTCAGTACATTTGTTGTTGGCCAACACTGTGCCCTGAGGCTGTCCTACTTCCTCGTGTTATTCCGAGCAGCTAAGACTCATCCCTGCAATGCTGCTCGCAGATGAACCCCTACGTCAGCGATCTGGCCCTGTACGATATCCAGGGAACTCCTGGTGTGGCAGCGGACATAAGCCACATCAACTCCAAAGCAAAGACAAAGGTACGCTTCTGATCAGCAGCTGTGGCCACCTCAATAAATTTCACATTGATCTCACTTAAGGTAGCTTCCTGCTGCAGGGCTATGCTGGCGCGGAGCAGCTTGGGGAAGCTTTGAAGGGCGCTGATGTCGTCATCATCCCTGCCGGTGTCCCAAGAAAGCCCGGCATGACTCGTGATGACCTGTTCAAGGTGCATGCTTCTTCCATATGGCAATCTTCCTCTAACATTGACAATTGTCATGGCTCAACCCTTGAAAGCATGTGAACACTACTTGCATTGGAGCCGAGGGATATGGTGCAGTGCTCACGACAAGCGTTGTGGTGACAAAAACTTTCTTGTGCAGACCAATGCAGGCATCGTGAAGGATCTGATCACCGCTGTTGCCCAGCACGCTCCCACGGTGCGCTCAACACTTGCCTGCTCAAAACAACTCTTGAAGAGCCCATGGCGCACTATGCTTATGGCATACTGGGACAACCTGAGAAATGGGTTTGCATCACGAGAGTCTGGAATTCTCCTGACCTTCTCACATGACCATGCAGGCAATCCTGAACATCATCTCCAACCCGGTCAACTCCACAGTCCCCATCGCTGCTGAGGTGCTCAAGGCAGCGGGTGTCTACGACCCCAGGAGGCTCTTCGGCGTCACCACCCTTGACGTTGTACGTTTCTGTCCCCTGCTTCACCTATTTCGCGACAAGCCCGACCTCCAATACATCGTCCCAAGACAGCAATGGAAATCCAAGCTCCTAGTGGAAGCCCTTAGTCTGATGCAGAATGTGGACCCAGCAAGAGCTGCTGCCCACATGGTGCTGCTGAGAACCCCGGGAATATGCGCATCACAACTTAACGTCTTTGCTCGCTGCAGCATCTGCCTGCTTGTGTGTCAGCGGGGGGCGTATAATATTGCCCGTTCCCCGTACCGTGCGTGCGGCGCTCACATGTCGGCATGTACGCGCAGGTGCGCGCGCGCACCTTCTACGCGGAGAAGAAGGGCCTGCCGGTGGCTGACGTGGAGGTGCCGGTGGTGGGCGGCCACGCGGGCGTGACCATTCTGCCGCTTTTCAGCCAGGCCACCCCCTTTCAAGACCTGGCCCAGGAGGAGCTGGTGGCCCTCACCAAGCGCACCCAGGACGGCGGCACCGAGGTCGTGCAGGCCAAGGCCGGCAAGGTGCACTTTATTTCCCCCTTCGTTCTGCCCCTCACAGCCTGCATCCTGGGATGATGACATCTAGGGTGGAGCACTGTCTGTGGCATGCACGCTCGGTGGACAAGGGCAGGGAGCAATGGGAGCTCTGTGGCTGGCAAGTGTGGCAGGAGGCATAAGGCATGAGAGCATCCTGATGGCTGTGAAGCTGCATGTTGCACCAACAGGAGACTGCTCAGCTGTCTGGGTCTATGCTGCATGCAGGCTCAGCGTTCAGTGTGCCCTCACCCACTGCATCAGAGTGAGACAGCTGCACTGCAGGTTGCAAAAGCGTATCCTGATGTGTGTAATGATGCGCAGGGGTCAGCCACTCTGTCCATGGCATACGCTGGTGCGCTGTTTGCTGACGCGTGCTTGCGCGGCCTGAACGGCGAGTCGGACGTTGAGGAGTACACCTTCGTCGAGTCCAACATTGTCCCGGAGCTCACCTTCTTCTCCTCCAAGGTCAAGCTGGGTCCCAACGGTGCGTCCTCCAGCAATTCATTCGCTGCTCTGTACTGCATGAAATTCTTTGAACAGAGATTCAGTTTGTCTGTGTGTCCTTGACTGACAGTGTAAAATATAGGCTAGCATTGCGCTCTTTATGCGCATGTCCATAGCATGACTGGTGGTCGGTTCGTCTTGGCTGAGGCACTCTCAAATTTCTCACATTTGAGTGAGTGCATAAAACTGATGCCCAGAGTAAGAGCTTGCTGCTGTGTGATGCGCAGGTATCGAGAAGGTGATGGGTTTGGGAGAGCTGACAGAGTTTGAGGAGGCTGGTCTCAAGGACGCCATCCCCGAGCTCAAGGCATCCATTGCCAAGGGCGTCGAGTTTGCCCACAGCAACTAGAACGGCCTCAGGAGTTCTAGCTTCTGCATCAAAGCTGCACAGGATGTAAACTTTGATTTGTAATTGGGTCCGGGTTTGGGGTGTGTTCAGCATAAAGTACAGCTTAGGGTCGGCAGGGAGGCTCACGGTGAGCCACTGCTATAAGGTTAGGGATGTGCATAGGAAGCCCTGAATTGGGCTGTTATGCACAGGTCATTCTGTGAAGGTGGTCAACCAATGTCTTTAGGTGTTGTGTGAACATGCATCCTAAGTGCAACTCATGACTTGAACTGGACGCCTGGCAAAAGCAGTAGTGCTTCTTGAAGAAATAAATCTATAATTTGTTGCCATAAGTGCCCAATCACTATGGATCAGCAGCTCATTCAATGAATTTCCTGCCTAGTACTAGCTATAGCTAGTGACTCTCAAATCATCCCGACCAACATGCATCATGTCTACACTACATTTGAATGTTTTCGTCATTCAATAAAGAATATGCAGTCCTGAGATTCCAGACATGTCTTAGCCAGAAATATGGATCGATTGCAAACGCAAAGCCTCATACAATCTAAATATTGCTACCCAGATAGGCACATAAGCCACAAGCACACAGCCCTTTGGTGAGACGTTTGCGCCATGGTGGCAGCACATTGTCCTCTGTTTTCTGCTGATGCTTCTCTAGTGTCACTGTGCAAAGTTACCAGGGGGATTCAGTCTTCTGCTGGTTCATGGCCAGGCAAACATGCCCCACTCGGCCATCCCAAAGTCGCTTGAAAACATGACATAATCACCCCAAGGGTCACAAATGGGAGCTGATGTAATCCACATATGTGGTATCATGTGAATGCCAGCCTTGTCACAACGGGGGCATCCGTTTAAGTATAAGGTATGGAGGCGCCAGCTAAATGACTAAAGTTTAGTCATCCGCCGGGATGTCGCATGCAGTGCTGATGCTGGGGTGGCCGTCGGACGCAGGCGTATGTGGTAAAGGCCGCCTGACTAATGCTTAGTCTTCGGCCTAGTCATCGGCTGGGATGTCATAGGTGGCGCTTATGCGGGGGTGGCCCTCGTAGGTGGGGGTTGATGCGCCGTCGGGGGAGCCGCCCTCGTGGTGCAGCAGCCCGTGCGCGCGCAGGGCCGCGCCATCGGGCGCGCTGGCCGCCAGGCTGGACGCCGCCAACTGCTCCTCGTCGCTGCGAGCGCGGTCCAGCTCGCTCCACTCCAGGCGCGACACCAGTCCCCCTATGCCCCCCGGGTCCCCCCCGTTCTCCACCGCCGCTGCACGCCCCACCACCGTTCAATCTTTATGAACCCCTTATGCTTGATTAGGAGGGCTGACTTGTCTGCAGCCTCAAGAACCCTTGTATGCGTTGCTCAGCCAGGTTAATAGTCACTCCGCATCATCAGAACACCATGCATTCTATGAATTATCTGCAGCACCTTATATAAATGGCTGCAAGTAGTGCACAAGATGCCAAGTGTTCTGAGGAAACAGACAAGCGCGTTAAAGACACCTTCCTGCGAAACATTCAAAGCCAGCTGCGCCAACCAAGTATATTTGTGGGTGTGTAGCAGAAGGCGGTGTGCGCGCACCCATTATGTCAGCAACGTCGTCCTCATGGTCGATGCCGTCTTCCAGGTTGACTCCTACCTCGCCGTCGCTGGCGCCCTCCAAATCATTTCCATCCTCGCTGCTGCCGCCTAGCGCCGGACCCTGACATACCAAAACCAATTTTCAGCTGACAGAAAGAAGCAAGCAGGAACCTCACAGAAGCCGCAGACCCAGGGGTCAACATGTGGGAGCTAATAAGCTGAGAGCAACGCGCCTGACAGCTGCCCAGGCAACAACAGCCGCGTGGCAGGGTAGTGGAGGGCATTGCGGCTGAACTGGGGGCCGGCATACCGAAATCGAACACTTAAATTTGAAGAGCTTATTGGTGTGGGGATGGACAGGTGCACGGGGCCCAACATGCCGGCTGCCAGCATCTGCAGGGAGATTTCAATTTCACTGAGCCCATGTCTGCTCTGGGCGGGTGATTGGCCGCTCGAAGATGCCATTGCATTGCGCCCACCTGGTGCCTTTAAGGGATGCATCAAGGTGCCAGGGCATGCACAGTAGAGGACATCAGCGCACCGCGGCGATCCGCATGCGTGCGGTGCGGTCGGAGTCGGAGTTGTCCGGCAGCGCCAGCACGAGGCTGTGGCGGCCGCCCGACGCGCAGCAGATGACGCGCCACCGCTCCGGGCCGCCTGAAGCACCGCCTAGTCACGTCAGTCACCCCGCTGACCTCTTCAAGGAGAAATTTGGCAAGCGTATTGTTTGGAGGTTTTTTGGACCACTGGCATGATTGAAGAAAGGATGCTAGGGGAGAATACTTATCACTTTGTACTACCACCATGTCATTGTTGGCTGGCTCCTCTCTGTCATGCACCCGAGTGTAGATATCACAAAGCCCATCTGACTTGACTTGGACAGTGCTCTTGAGCAGGAATGATGTTGAGAATGTAAGCCGCATTTTGTCATGAAGCATATGCTGGCCAATTTGGAGCAGTTGGTAAGTACCTGGGAGGAACACTTCAACTGGGGAGAGGTAGTCCTTCTCAGTCCCTGTGCCCAACCGCCCGAAGGAGCCTCGGCCCCAGGTGTAGATTCGCCCCTCCGATGTCAGCACCATCGTGTGGGTTCCCCCGCAGGATGCCTGTGCATGCATGCATGTTTTTAGCAGATCCCTTCTTCGCACTGGAGATCCTACGGGTTCTATACACCAACGCAAAGGTCTGAGACAATGTAGCCATGTAACACTGTGTATGACATATGATAGCCAATATGCAGAACAGCAGAGGGGGGACATGGTGCTCGCCTGCACAATGCGCACGTCGGGCTCCTTGAAGGCGACTCCTGTGGCGCGCAGCTTGCTGGACCCTGACCTGTCGCCCAGCCCCAGCCTGCCGTATTCTCCGCGGCCCCACACAAACACCTCTGCACCCCAAATTGCAGCACAGAGTCATGCTTTGCCATTAGAGTCACGGTGGCCGGACGCAAAAGACAGCAACCTGCCTGCAGTTCTTACTGCAGCTGCAAGCACAAAACCTCCTTCGTACCTCGCTTATGCCCAACCATGCAGAAGGGTGCAATACAGAGCCCTCTATAATGTGACTCTAATGTGACTAAGGTAAGGGCTGCACAGTCGGGGGTTGGGGGAGAGCTATCACTATTTGGCATAAGTGGCCAAATGTGGCGTGTGACTGCCAGCAAGCCATGCATTCAAAACAATGCGTGTGACACCATCTTCCCCGCTTTTGCGCACTCAATCTGTGGGTGCGCGCCTCCTTCGGTGGTGAGCGCGAGGGAGTGCCAGCCGCCGGCAACAATGTCGGCCACTCGCACATCCTCCAGGCCCAGAACTTTTGTGGGGGAGGTCTCGTAGAAGGTGCTCCCATTGCCCAGCTGCCCAAAGTCGTTGATGCCCCACGCCAGCACCTCCCCAGCCCTGCGCAAATTAAACCCAGTCGCTGCTTGGCATCCCATACAGAAAAGGAAGCCAAGAATAGGCATGCATAGCCTGAATTAAAATGTCTGAGCAACACATGCCCGGCCCTACGCCAAAGTCTTAGCTTCACGCATCCACTCGTAGCGCTGAGCTGCAATGTTTTTCAACAGAAAGAAGGTCCCAAACCCCTCGGCATGCCTCACAAAGATGGAATCAAGAGTAGGCAAATGCATGCATCGGCTGCAGCAATACATTCTGGCGTACCAATTAGCTGGTACTCAATATCTTGCAATCACTAAGCACCGTCTCATGGGATTTTCACTGCCAACTCTTGAGGCCATGACTTCTTCACGTGCGGCACAAGGCACCCCGCTCTGCTCTCAAGCAGCGTTGACGAGCGATGCCAAGATGCAGGTCAAATCATTGTACCAAAACATCGGAGCACGTGTTGACACAGCTGGCTGACCCAACTTCTTACATCACTCCCTTTCTGCTGCGCGAGCGCAGCTGGGTGAACAACAAAGGGGGTGCCGCAGATGTAGGAACACGGAGGGTCCATGTGATAAGAAGGGTGCAGCTCACGCATTAAGGGCGAGGTTGTGGAAGGCGCCGCATGCCAGCTTCACGATGTCGATGGCGCCCTCCACCTTCTTGGGATGGCGGTCCACCTTCATGGAGAAGTCCCCCCACGGCTCGCCCCATGTCCACACCTGCCGCAGCCATCAATCCCATCAAGAGCATGAATTCATATCAAGGACAATTGAAAGGTCTTACAAGAGCAACACTGGTTGTTGAGAAGGGGACATGCAAATTTTCAAGGAAAGTCGTGGATGAGGTCAGAAATGGCAAGTTTGCACCGTTTTCAGCATACACAGCTGCCAACAGGACCAATCCACCACATTCCTTGCCACTCACTAGGACATATAATTACATCTGTATATGACACCTAACGCCAGGTGGCAAGCCACACCTCGCCAGTGTCGGTGAGCACGCAGGAGTGCATGCCGCCGGCAGCCACCTGCTTCACGCGCAGCCCCGGCACGCACGGCGTCGGCTGCACCACATCCCTGCACAGGGCAGGCTTGTTCAGGCAGGGCTACACTAGGCCACCTCTAATTTCCTGTAATATGGAGCTCTTGTGCATCCTCCAAATTCTTTCCACCGGCAAAACCTTCAGGATAATGTAAACAATGTGGGTAGAGCCTGTCCCCACCATAGTAGGTGATTCGTGCGAGTATCCAACCCCCTATATGGGCACAAGAAAAGCAAGCTGCCAGGGGCATTAGATTTTCATGCCAAGCCAGCAGCAGATACCTCGTGAATGGACATGCATGCATCCTCGGAAGAAAGTGATACCAAAGCAGGCGGCTCTAGAAGGGCTTGCACCTGACATTCCACTCCACATTACACTGCCCATATTCGTTGCCGCCCCAGGCGTACACCAGGCCGGCTGAATCCAGCGCTAGGCAGTGCCATCCCCCTGTGGACACCTGCGTGATCTCCATGCCTCGCAGCGCTGCCACCCTCCTGGGCTTGCGCTCATGCTCCCTGCAAATGCAGCAAAGCATGTTATCATTCACGGTCAACTGCAGGACGGTCATGATGTATGCTGATCATTTTTCCTCTTCTGCTGGACAACAACTGCAGCAGCCTTTAGGGAGCCGCGGTGTGGCCTTGCAATGGCCTGGCAGAAAAAAGAAAAGCAGTATTGTCACGGGCACACAGCAATTTCTGCGGTAATTTCAGACAATCGCATGTGTACACCGTGGGCTGATGCCTGTGGAAGGCCGCCCGAAGGATGCAAAAGTAAAATTTGCCGGTCCTTCTGGGTTGATTACCTGTGACTGTGGCCCAGTGTAGCCCGGTCATTCCATCCCCACGACAACACCTGCAAAGACAACAACCCACTCCCACAGCTCAATTTGATGAACTCAATTTGATGTATGATACAGAGTGGGTGAAGGGTCTGATGCAGGTGGCAAGTGTAGGTTACCCACCTGCCCATCAGCATCAATGGCCACAGTGCATCTGCTGCCACAAATCTGCAATGTCACAAGAGCACGTGTCAAGAAATGCCGGAGTGACTGGCTGAAGGTCGAATGTAAGGTGCACAGAATGTTAGTCTGGAAATGGCTACGCACCAGGGGGCTCTTCAGAAAGTCCCTCCCCTGGAATCGGGTTCCCAAGAGCGCCTCCAACACTTTTGGTGCCATCACATTCTCAGCCTCATCCAGTGCCTGCCAATGCACTTTCCTGCTCAGTCCGCAGTGCATGCTAAACTTCCTCACTGTACCATGATTGACATGCCATGTCTGCAGCATGTGAGGAAGGTGCTACTGGAGAATCTTGGGATCCACACCAGCTGGCCATCTTCATTAACACCCCATCCAAAGACCACGGCCTCGATTGGGGGCTTCTGCACATACTGTGGCAGAGACCTGCACAGGAAGCCCACGCTGCTGCTCTGCTTCAGCAGGAGCCGGTGCTCTGGGCTGCCATTGCTGCTGACGCTGCTCTTGCCTGTCTCGGGTGCAGGAGTAGGCATAGTGGTGGGCAGCAACAAGTCCCCTGGACTGTAGTGTGTCACTGAGATGTGCACAAGGCACACGATCGAGAGATTTACAACCTTTCAAGCTCTCTGATGATTACAATTCACTGGGTATCTGGACAATTCAAAGGCTTCTGGCTGTTACATCTTATTCCGTGCCAAGGTGTCCGATTGCAGATCATCGCGGCAAATTGCTCCTGCAATGCAATACGGGATCCACCCAACAAGTATAAAGATGCCTAAAAAGAATAAGACTTTAACCCCATACAATAGTAAAGGCCTGACACTGCTAGATGATTACCACGTATATGTTATAAGACCTCATTATGCCGAGCGACGTAGAAACAAAGTCACAGCAAGCAGGCTGTATCTTCAAGAAGCACGCTGTTCTCCTTGAAGGGACGCTGAGCTGCAAGGTGTTCTTCTTCGAGCTTGGGTATTGATCAGTCTAGGTGAGAAGACTGTGACTCATCAGATCATGGTCTAGTCACATCAGAAACACCACTAAAATTTGTTGCCATTCAGGTAGTAGCTATGTGATGTTCCTCGATGCAATTTCAGGGGTAAAAACAGGCCATTAGAAGCAATAGCTGGGGTCAAGTGCGTGGAGGCATGTCATGCCTCATTGTATAGCAGACGTATAGCTTCTCTATGCCAGCAAAGCTAAATTATAGATATATCATTTCTTTAAATCTGGTACTAGACGGATCCTTAGGGCCACACGGTACGAATTTTTAGCCCCATTTGTGAAGATGCCGTCCATGAAAGGGCTGGGCCCAGTCAGCTATCAAGGAGCTCCTGTGAACGGATCCCACAAGGTGTGCTAGGGAATTTCAAATGAATTTATGGATGTCTTGTTCTTGCCAGGCACGGTATATCCAAGCCTAAAACCGATGTCATCAAATTTGACAGGCTGATGGCGTACTAAACCTTCAGCTGCGAGTTGAAAATGCTGAAAAGCTTGGCCTTGAAACTAACGCAGGTAATGTTAAGACTGCTAGTCCATCACCCAAGCTTCAAGTTGGACCAGCCCTGGCATAATTACCCAACAACACTGCCTTGTGGTACAGGTGAAGCAGTGCTGCATCCGGCAAGCTGTGGTGCATGGCATGCTGCGCTGCAGGAGGAATATCAATACCTTTGTCTGGCTAAAGGCTCTGATTGCCTCCTCAATCTCAGGTTTGAAATGTCACTCCTCTTGTTCCCAGCCGAGCAAGTGGATGCTGCAAGCTCAGCAAGAATGCAGGGCTCCATCATGACGTTCCACAATATTCTGCAGGCTGGACACCTCTGCACCAGAGAATTGCATCTGCCTCGATACAGTCCAGCAACACAACCTTCATGTTGCCCCTGGCGAGACATACGACTTCAGGTGCTTTCGTGTCAGTTTATCTGGCTTGCTGTCAGAATTGCAAAAAAGAAATGCTAAAGACCCTACAATGACACCACCAGTATCACCTCTGACGATTGCTGCATTGATTCATGTGCAGCCTCTGGCAGCCACCTGCAGAGGAAGCCTTTGATCTGCACGACTTGGAAGGAGAAGTGCGTTTGTTCAGGAGCAGAGAGGCATCCACCAGTGGCACACTTCAGGTACTTGATATGCCCATCTTTGCAGAAATGTTACTCACTCATGCATGCTATGCCGCAGTTCTAAGCGCTTGCAGGCCTCCTCATTCCTCCCAACATGGACAAGCCAGGGGGTACTAGAGACTATGGCAATTTCTTGCATCCCCTAGACAACCCATATCAAGGGGGGATTGATCATCCGCATGCATGCAGGTGGACGCGCAGAGCTTGACAAAACTGCTCGGCAAGCAGCTGTTTGGTCGAGTGGTTGCTGTGAATGAGTTGGTGTTGGTGCATCTGGATGGATTGGCGCTGGTGGTGAGGATAGCCAATCTGAACACACTAGACGAAGCCGCGAGAGGAGAAGCTTTGTCCTACCACTGCTACAGGGGACTGGTCGCCCCCGACACAACCCTTTACTTGACAGAAGGCAAGCAGATGTTTCCTCGACACTCTCCCGCCAGTTCCTGTATTCCGAAACAGCTTTGTGCTGCAACAATTTTTGTTGGGTTGTAATATCCTGCAACAGATGCGTCGAGCTTGCATTTTTCATCTGTGCAGGGGATGTGAGTGGCGGAGCCCTGCAACAGATCTCAGATAGCAGCCCCCAGCTCTTGAATGAGGGCGATCCGGCTACAGGCCCAGCCAATCCCCCAGTGACCGGCAAACTTGTCCTACTCAATAGGAGGTGCGCATGCTGAGGCACCTTCATCCATCTGTGTGGTGCAGGGACAGACTGTCACGTGTGACTTTCCCTCAGGGCATGCATGTATCCTCGAGCCGAGTCAGGGCTGCATTTTTTTGAACAAGCATGTGAATTGTATTGGAGCGCCTAGACGCTGCTTAGGTGGTGATGACGTGATACGCTGTTGCAGGCCAAGACCTTCTGGGGGGAGGTCCCATGCAGTCATAGATGTGCTGACGAGGGATGGCGAGGTGTTCCCAGTCAAGCGCAAGCTGTTGAGGCCCTGCATCAATCTCACTCAGGCCGTGCGCAGTGATGTTCCCTCCGTCACCATCGATGTGGACACCCTGGTCTTTGACAGGTACCTCAGCCCTTCCCAGCACTCATTGATTGGCAGATTGTAAACTTATCTGCCCTATGAATCCAGGCATCTAGACTCTAAAAACTGGGGAATGTATGGTGTTTTGTGAGAGGTCAGAGGCAGCCAGAGTCAGGGGAAAAGGATTTGGGTCTTGTAGGAAGGAGTGCAGATTGCTGAGGGCAGAAATGCTGGCAGGGTCCTCATATATCTGGAGGCTGGCGCAGCGGGGCAGCCAGTGCCAGACTACGCAGTGCATCTCCTGGGTGACCTGCTGCATGCTGGAGAAGCCCTGGGCCTGTTGTCTCTGCAGGTGAGAGCTCCAACTGAACAAGTCAGAGGGTGCATTGAGATGCATCATGCTGCCCAGCCATCGGCACCATCATAGTTGTCTGCTTGGCAGCTGGCAAATGCTGGCCTGTCAGTGGTAGGGGCATCAATGCATTGCAGAGCTGCCTTCAAGGGTCTTAACAAGAAAATTTTGCAGGATTACTGCCGCGCCAAGCTGGGCAGGCTGGACTCGCGCATCCAGCTGCGTAGCTTTGAGGAGGTGAAGGCGCACAATGCTGCCGGCCAGTGCTGGCTCATCCTGGACGGTAGGGCTCTTAAATCCTTCTCAGTCAACTCCTCATTACAGCCTTGCCAGAGACTGTATGGGGTGCAGATAGTGCGTGAGGAGAGCAGCGCAACCGCTCTGACGATGCATGCAAGCATGCGGCACAGGTTCACTATGCCCAATGGCGGCAGTTTTGGGTCTGCAATACGGCTTGTCTGTTGCATTACTGTCTTGATGGCATGCTGCAGGATCTAGGGCTCCTCTGGAATGAAGGGTCTGGACGTACCAATGTGGAAGTCCTTGCATGTCTGGCCCCTGCAGGCTCTCACAACCGTGCCCTACTGTGCAGGCATGGTGCTGGACGTGACGCGGTGGCTGCCGGAGCACCCCGGAGGCGCCACTATCATCCCCAAGCAGTCGCTCAACCTGGACTGCGCGCGCTTCTTCGAGGTGTACCATTCCTCGCGCGAGTCCTTCCTGTACCTGCGCGAGTTCTATGTGGGCGAACTGCATTCCGGGTGAGTTCTGCACCTATTGCTTGACTCTGCGCATCCAGTGCATGGCTTGAGAGGGCCTCCGAAAATTTTCAAGGTGCCCCGCATAGTATTCACTGGCCTCCCTGGGGAATTTTAGAGCTTTCCGTGCATCTAGCACTTTTGAGCGTAGAAAGTGAAAGTTATCTGGGCAGACCAGATGTTGATCCAGTAGACTAGAAGGCTCAGGCCAATCCAACGAGGATTACCACAGGACGTCAAAGCTCGCATGCAGTATCATATGGCTTCGCTTCAGAATTATGTGCTATGCAGACATGGGAACAGGTGTATATGACCTGTACAGGTGATAGGAATGCTATGCAGTCTTTTGTTCCCAAGACTGCATAGCATTCCTATCACCTATACAGGTCTGCAGAAGCCGCTGCCTGGCGTGTTGCATGGCTGAAAAGAGCACATGATTAGCAGCAGTGCAGCTTATGTTACTTGATGTCTTGTGTACAGTCAAAACAGGCGGAGTTGCCAAAGATGCCTTTCCCTCCTTTTGATGATTCTTGTGACCGTTATATCTTGCTGATGCAGGGACGTGGCCGCGGTGCCCTGCAAGGAGCGGCCCTCACCGGAATTTCTGGCGCAGCTGCGCGGCTACACGCGCTTCCGCATGCAGCCGCCGGACGAGGACTCGTTAGTCAAGGCCTTCAAGAGCTTCTGAGAAGCTGCGTGTGGAGACGAGCAACTTGCTACATGAATCTGCAAGATGCTCTGCACTTATAGTTGTAGATTTTGACCACTGCAGATAAATTTGGGAGGGCTATCATAATATGCCATAATCAGTGTTACTTAGAGCTTGTGAAAGCTGGTTGCAATCAGTAACTGATGGGCAATGCTCGCCGATGCATACTCTCTACATTTTAGAACCTATTGAATATTTCTACAAAAATATAAATTTTCTTAAATTGGATGAGTCTTGCCAGTCTGTTTCACATGCGGATACCCAGAATGATTTATTGCACTGGGTGGACTTTCTGGTGACTGCCATTGCCACAATGCCGGCACACGATGCACCGTGCAGTGGATAAGTTGCTCCAGCCGGCGGCACGTGCACGTGCATGCGGCACACACACTTTGGCATGCATGCCATGGCCAGTACTGCCACTCGTGCACGCTGCATCAGACGGCGTCACACATGTATGGACAGTGACTTTGCTGGTCTGCGCAAAGGCATGCCGCGGCTGCAATAGGTACGAGAGAGCAGTGCTTGCTGTGTTGTGTAGCATTGTTTGGTGGTGGGTGTGGTGGTGTGTTCCTTAATACGCACGCCTCACTTGGACTTAGACTTTAGTATGATACCATCATGGGCTGCAGACAGACCTTCAGGCCCCACAGATGTGGCTAGCTAGCCTGCAGACACTCTGTGTGTATGCCCTATGGCCTTCGGGCTTTGGGTTTGCCGACACTATAATAATAATAATAACTCTTGATCACCACTCGTGGCCTTAATCCTTCCATTCTCCTCCCGAAAAGCTCATTCCACATCATCGGGAGGACGACGTCAGGACGTGATGTACCCTTTTTCCTGTTTTGGAACGCCTTCGGCAGGTCAATAATGTAAACAAACGGAAATATTCCTTGGCCCGAGCATCTTTCCCATCTTTTGGGCCGCCTTCCACCAGGCATCACACCAATTTTTGTCACCGCGGTCATACTGTTGCGATCGCAGAGGTTCAACTGCAGGGTCGTATCTCTACTGTGAAAACGACCACTTTGCATAGACTGCAGCGCATCATCAGCCCAGGCACAAGCAAGGAAGAGCTGTGCATTTAGCCAAACATAATGGCTGCGCTGCCGTCGGCCCTGTGGCTGGTCGTCGTGGTAAGTGATCCTGTGTTGTTCCTGGCTGTCCAATGGAGTGTGAGATCACTGCGTGCTCAGTGGAGTTCTGGCCACATGCTCTTGGACAAAGAATGCGCTGCTGATCATTCTGTTGCCGCAACCTGCAGGGAGCTCTTGCTTCCTGGGGATTTGGATGGGGAACAGGTGCGCCAGATTCGTACTTCAGTATTAGCAGTGCTGCTTTGACTGGTACAACCGTAAGGGCCATCGGTTTGGGCCTGACGCGTCCAACTGCAGATTGCTGACGCGTTGGCGTCTGTGAGTGCAGGTGCTAACGATGTCGCCAACGCCTTTGGCACATCCGTGGGCAGCAAGACTCTGACCTTGAAGCAAGCTGTGATCGTGAGTCCTTCCCGCTTTTCCCAACCCGTGGATCACTAGGGCTCTTGTCTCGTGATGATGTATCCTGTTGTTGTCCTGCGTCAATACCGCGTCTTTGGTTCTTTCATACAAATTATGATGCTCCATGTGGGAATTACAGGGTCTGATATTCGTTGAAGGCGCGGTGAAGGCCAGCCCTAAGTTTCGAGAGGCGGACCGGTTCTAGTAAGCTGAGGAACCTTTGTGTTTCGCAGATTGCGGCCATCTTCGAGTTCGCTGGTGCTCTATTGCTTGGACGTGTGAGCACCAACACCATCGCTGGAGGAATCGCGTCCATCACCGCGTTCCAGAGGCAGCCCGAGGTGTACGCATACGGGATGTGCTGCGCCCTCGGAGTGGGCACCATCTGGCTGATCATCACGTCGAAGATGGGACTGAACGTGTCGTCCACCCACTCCATCAGTGAGTGGCCGCCCCTGTCCAACCTGACCCCGTGCAGAGGGTCAGATGGCAAACGGCATATTTCTGGGAAACGTTACGAGCATATTATGGCTTGTGACTAATGGAGGCTTGCCTCCCAGAATTTACGCTACTGTGCCAGTAATCTGTTCTGACACTGCTGCCTTCTGCTGTGCAGTTGGAGGCATCATGGGCTTTGCCCTGGTGTACGAAGGCGCTGGAGGAGTGACCTGGGCCGTGCGCGACCCTGGCGCTTTCCCTCCCTACAAGGTACGTCGCTAACCGTCCCAAAACCAATGCACTGTGCCTGGTGCAGTCAGTCTTTGTGTGCCTTCAGCCAGCCCTTATTGGGCATCGTGCCTCCAACGCGACCTGCATTTATTTGCCATTGTGTCATTTCAACAGATGCATAAATGCATGATTGGGTCTTGCTTGGATCTGGCGAGTCCATCAAGGCGGCTGCTTTTACCTGCGACCTGTGTGCAGACGCATCTGCCCTCTTGGAAGGAACAGCAACGTGATACTGTAATAAAATTAACATGCATGTGCTGATGGCAAGTGATTGTTGCCATGCAGGGAGTGGTGGCCATCATCCTGACCTGGTTCATCGCCCCAGTGCTGACCGGCCTGGTGTCAGCCGTCGTCTTCCTGCTCGTGCGCACACTGGTGCTGCGCCGCAAGGCTGCCTACACAATTTCCTTCTGGCTCTTCCCTCTCCTTGTCCTCATCACCGTGTTCATCAACGTCTTCTTTGTGTTCACCAAGGTGAGTCACCCTTCCTCTCCCTGGCAGTGTCATTTCTCAAACGGCTGCAGCAATTTTGCAGAGCAAGCTTCAGGCTTCCTTCAGTGCGTGGATAAATAAGCTTGCCTGGCACTGGGCAACGTGCTGCACAATCTTGTTAACTAAGAGATGACTTGCAGCGATCACCTGAGATCCAGCTCAAGTATGGTCAGCCTTGAGCATGTTTGGACATTTGCTGCGGAGAGTGAGGAATTTCAAGTGTCTGAGCGGGGTTGAGATCCGTTGACAGGGTGTCAAGAAGTCCATCACCGCTGACGACTGGTCCGACGGCAAGGCCGCTTGGATCGCCTTCGTCGTTGCTGCCGGCCTCGCTCTCCTGACCGCTGCCATCATCCTTCCCCTCCTCAAGCGCATGGTCGACAAGGGCTACACCATGTGAGGCCCCCACCTGCTGCTGTCCTCATGGGAGCAGCGGCGGCCTGTGGGCTGACTGAAGCGGCAGGCTCAGATGCCAGCGCCCTCATGTTGCTGGTGCATTCGTGCACTGACACTGTTCGCGCTTTGTCCAGTGCATGCACAGGCACAGGCATTGCCGGCTGCATCCTCACCAGCTGAACTGCTGCCCAGGTTGCAACTTTCGGCGCACTTGAAGCTGCACATACCTGCAATTTTGCATATTTTCTAGCTGCAGGTCTTTGGTGCATGTCTGGGGAGTGTTGCACAGAGCAAGGCATGACTAATCCTTTTCACACGGAGAATGCCCTAGTGCAAAAATTGGTCAGGGATTTGCAGCATTGCTGAGCAATTGATGTTTTTTATCAAAATGCAGGGAGGGTGCCGCCAAGCCGTCCGCCCCCAAGACCATCGAGGAAGACCCCGCCGCCACCAGCAAGACTGTCCCCGAGGACATCGAGGCAGGACCCAAGCCCACCAACGGCGCCAACGGATCCGTGCCGGTCGTCGAGGTGCACAAGGAGCTGAGCTGGGCCCAGAAGGCGTCCAAGGCTGCCATGCACGGCATGAACGTGGACATTCACCACCGCTTGACGCACGACGAGCACCTCAAGGCCATCCACGACCGCGCCGAGATCTTCCAGCCCAAGGTCGAGTACACCTTCAAATACCTCCAGGTGCGATGCCCTTGCCCTCTACTCTCCAATTTTCTCCCCTTGATGTCCTGCATGCACCTTTGAACGTCACTGTGCAACTGCTTGCATCAGTGCTCAAGCATGCTGCATGCGTATGACCTTTTCACAGGTCTAGACCAATCGGGAGCTCTAGCTTTGTTCACACATGAGTTTAAAAACCATGGTGTCTTCCATACTCGCAATTATGTGCCCCAAGCAGCGCATGAACGCATCACTTTTTTTTAAATTTGAAAAAAAAAAATTACAAAATTGGTTCCTGAGACAGACTCACATTCTAAGCGCAGGTCTTCTCCGCCATCTGCGTGATCTTCGCGCACGGCGCCGGCGAGGTGGGCTACATGGCCGGCCCCCTGGCGACCATCTGGGACGTGTACCAGAACGGAGCACTGTCCAAGTCAGTGTCCCCTCCCGTCTGGGTCATCCTGATCGGCGCCTCCGGCCTTGTGGTTGGCCTCGCCACCTACGGCTACAACGTCACCCGCGCGATGGGCGTCCAGCTGGCCAAGCTCACTCCCACCCGCGGGTTCTCCGCCGAGCTCGCCACCTCCTTCACCATCATGATCGCCGCCCAGTGAGTTTTCTATTTTTTTTTCTCCAGTCGATTGCTATCACAGCACCAATTGTTCTGACTTGTGTGCATGCGCTGTGTGCTGAAGTGTCCGAGGCAAAGTGCTTAGACCCTTGTGCATAGCTGTGTGCTGCGATGACGGCCAAACCTCTGTGCCCGTTGGAGTGCCCTCTTCTGTTTTGTTGCATGCCTCTTGACTTGGCTGCATGCACAGCTTGCTGAGATTTAAGCATATAAGAGAGTCTCTCGTGGGCTGCTATTGGAGAACATGTTTGTTTGATTCCTGCAGGTACGGTCTGCCCACCTCTTCCAGCCAGTGCATTACGGGCGCTGTCATCGGCGTGGGCCTGTGCGAGAACATCAACGGCAAGGGAGTCAACTGGCGCCAGTTCCTGCGCCAATTCGCCTCCTGGGTCGCCACCCTGTTCCTCGTCGGCTTCGGCACTGCCGCCGTCTTTGCCCAGGTAACCTTACTGCCACGCTGCGCCCATCATGGCAGCATGCCCTTTACGAGCAAGCTCCAGCGTGTTCTCCTAGCCCATAAATGACCCCCGTGGTCGCCCAGTCGTAAGCAACCACGCTGATGACCAGCAGAGCCCAGTGCAGTGACACTGCCAGCAAATGAAAGCTTTGTCTTGGCTTGTCAGAGCCCATCACCTGCATGACAAAGAGTAGGCCAGACATAGCGCTAGAAGTAGTACCCTGCATGATGAAGAAGAGGCCAGAGGAAAGGCACAAATAGCACTGCTACCGAGGCTCATTGCACGTTGCCTGTGCGCAGGGTGTGTACGCACCATCAGTGGTGGAGGGCCGCGATGTGATCACCTACGAGAACCGCATTGCCAACCTGACCACCAACCTGTACAAGGACTTCAACACCACGCTGCTGTCCTACCGCAACGCGTCCGCCTCCAACGCTCTCCCCCTGCTGCCCCCCGCTCAGTGGGACGCCCTCAACAAGACCGTCACAGAAGCGAACACCAAGGCCAAGAAGCAGGTTGACCCCAAGTACACCCAGTCAGGTGAGGCCCACTCTACTTCCCCCCGTTTGCCCTTTACAGTTCCGCTGCTCAGTACCCGTTTCCTTGAACCCTGCAGACACCATTTTGGCCCAGGTGGCATCGGGCACCTGTTGAATTTTTGAATGCATATCTTGTGCCATGCTTGCATGGACATCTTCAGCCTGCCTCACACAGTGACACAACAGGTTACTTTGCTGCTGCATTTGCCTCTTCTTTCATGCAGGCGTGATCTGTCTCGGCGCTAAGAGCTGATCTGACCTGGGCATATGTCTGCTGTGCAGTGACGCCCAACGCCATCCTGGACTCGCTGTACAAGGTGCTCTCCCTGTACCAGCAGAACACAGTGTTCACCCTGGGCCAGAACACTGTCTACAACGGCTCCGCTGTCTGCAACAACAACGACACGGCGGCCATTGCCAGCAACACGCTTTCGGCCTGCAAGGCACCCAAGCTGCTGCCGACTGCCTACCAGACCAAGTTCCCTTGAAGACCCTTGAAGTCAGCTCGCTGAAGTTGTCCGAGCGCTCCTATTGATTTACCTTTCATGCAAGCTAGACAGCAGAAGTCTGGTTCTGATATGTTTCATCGCGCAAGCAAGTATAAGAATTGGGTTGTTAATGTGTTTCATGCACGCAAGCAAGTAATAGAACTGAGGAAGTGGATGCACCTGGTTGGAAGTAGATAGAACTTAAAGCGTATCTTTATTGCTGTGATGCCTCAGGAGGCCAAGCGTCAGCTTGGGGTCCTGCTAGAATATCCTTGCTGTTTTGCATGCGCTCTGCTTGAGGCGCATTCCTTCAAGTGGCACCTTGCCAAAGAATTACTTTTGCGGACGAGTTCCGACCCGTCCGCAGTTCTGACTGGCTGCAAGCTTTGGGCCTACACAAGTAGATAGAAGCAGCGCTTCCGCTGCCCACCAGAAGTGGATCTGGTTTGGAAAGCAAATTTAATGCGAACAAGTAGACAGCATTGATAGGTGTGCTTGCTCTCCTACCTATTGGACTTGTTTCTCCTGAGCACCTCCTGTTTTACCAGCTGTTTATGGCATTCCCCAAGTGGTTGTAGTCTCTCTGTACAGTACATCATGTTTGATCAAAGGGGGCCAGCACAGCTGGAAATAAGTCACGCATGCAGCCACTGTGACCATGGTTGAAGATGTCATGGGTGTGGTTTAAAGATCATTCTAGTGTGCAAAACTCGCTCTGCCTGCATGTCTATATCACCTGTGTGCCCATTCATCAGGTCAGGTCGTATCAATTTTGGTTGGCGTGCTGGCTCAACGCACTGTGCAACATATGGTGCGTGGCCTTTCATATATTCCCACACCAAAGCTTGGGGCCCAGCCAGAAGTGTGATTGAATTAGATATATTCTTTAGATAGCGGATGTCTCGATGCGAATTTTTGTGGTGCGGCTATGAGCCCTCCAGCTGTCTCTCCATGTAATCATGCCTTTTTAATCCGATGGATAACCTCTGCGACACTACCGTACAGTGCTGTTGCTGTTGCTGTTGCGGGTTCTCCTTCCTTCTGGGTGGAGCGCGGTGCACTGCATTGCAAAGCAACGGGGGCGAATTGAGATCACCAGCACTGTGCCAGGAACAATATACCTTAATTTGCATCAAGTCCTGTAGGAGACAGATCAGAGCTTTACATGCCACTCGTCAATGGGCAAGGTTCCTACAGAGCTCAGACAAAGCATGGGCACATATTGATACAAACGCACATGCACCCGGGCATGGGGCATTGAATGATATCTGGAACTGCAAAAAAAAAGCTCTGGGAGGTGGGCAGTGCATGACGCCAATGTTTGCCAGCAAAGCAGCCCTTGCTTCCCAGTGTGCTTTGAACTCAGACGTTACTTGCACAAATGATGCAGCAGTGATTCAAGGCATGCCACTGGACTTGTTCTCACCACCCACAAGCCCACACTTGGAGACAGTGCTGTTTATCTTCAGGCAGCCGGTCAGGACTTGCACCATTGGGGCTGCCACTGCTCATAGCACGGATATGTCCCACTCTTTACAAGCCTGCCACTTGGCGCTTATGAGCCGAAGCTGTATGTACAGCGCTGTCAATTCTCAGGGTGCAGCTTCGGACTTGGACACTGACTGTGTATTCAACAGATACACCGCTCCCAGAGTCACAGTTGCGCCAGCAAGCTCCAGAGGAGTGAGCACCTCCCCGAGCACGAAATAGTCTGTGATGGCTGCAAATACAGGTGTGAGGAATGTGAGGCTGGACAGTGCCGTGAGATTTCCCTGGGCTGCGTTGAAGAAGAAGACGCCGTAGGAGGCCGCCGAGCCCAGCAGGGAGATGTATACCAGCAACCAGCCGTCCTGGCCTGCAGCACAGCCAAAATAATTGTGATAAGGTATTACATCAGGAGGGATTGTATACGTGCAAGGCAGAGCGCCAGAGTAAGGAGAACGGGCTGCCGTGCTGGGCAAATAGAGTGCATCGACACTGCAAACAAAATTGTAAAGGTACTGCTTATGCCATGCCAGCCTTGCACACCTGCATGGTCCAGTACACATGCAAGCCTTTACTCTGCCTGCACCTTCATCCGTCTTCCAGGGGGTCTTTTCCTTTTTCCACTGCCCCTGCCGCTTCTCAACTGGCAACAGCAACTCAAGATGGCTGAGGGAAGTAGATATGCAACCCATGTCGACTAGCTGTAGCCCACCTGTGAGCTGGGGCAGCCGCTCAAGAAGCGCGTCGCTTTCCTGTGCAATGGACAGCGCCAGAAGAGGCACCCCTCCCAGCAGCATGTGGTACCCCGTCGCCATGACCGGGTCTGCATAGCGACTCACCCAGGGCACCTGTCACCAGCAAAAACAGCCATACATGAAGTGACCATTCGGCAAACCTTCCCCAAGCTATAGCCCAAAGGATGTTGTCAGGAGCCTTTTCACCAGATGCAGAGGGGAGTGCGGCTCAGGAAAGGGTTGTTCAACGCAGAGAGTGCTCCTCAATGCAAAGTGATGCATCTTGAGCTCCAACGAAGCCAAGACTCAAGAAGTCCGAGAAAAAGATAGCCTTGCTAGTATTTTGGTACAGGGCAAACAGGCAGGCGGTTCTAGGTTTGTCATGTGACTGCAGAAGAAGGGGCAGTTGGCACTAACCATGACTGTGCCGATGGCCATGCTCTGGGCAGCCAGCAGCATCCACCATTCCCCGCTGTCCCATATGGAACTCTGCCCCACCGACACAGCAGCCTCCGCCACCTGTCCGCTCAGCAGCCCTGCATGTGCATCCCCACCACACCACATCTCACCCGCAATTTCTGCCTTGCCTGTACTGTGCGCGCCTGCAACAGAGACCTTGCCGCTGGAAGATTGCTCTTGAAGTGCAGGGCGGCGGCCGCGCTGCATAGTCGCTGTTGAAAAATGGCGTCTGCATAGCCGCTGTCAAACAATGGACCGCAGTCTTATGTGTTGTGTTGAGGCGAGAAACCCGCGCTTCCTGGACCTTGCACTGATCACACCACAGCAAGCTTTGTTGCTCGTCTGGCCCGGAAAACGCTGTAGAGAAGAGGCCAGGAGGGTCACAAAGCTGCAAGCGTGGCATAGCATGAACCGAGTTGCTTTGCAGCTCGCCATTGTGTGGGAGATGAAGAAGCAACCCGATTCAGAACACATCACATGGGCAAGTTCCTGTCCCCTCCTCGACCCTCCGCTACGCCACTTGATAACGAGTGCCAACCCTTGATACTCTCGTGGTAAAAGAGTCCCGGAGAGCAAGGCATTGTATTTCCCAGGGACTTGAAAAGGGTCTAAAACTAAAAAGGGACGCTCCTGAGATGACCACAGCTGATCTTCTTGGATGCACAGGCTGAGGAAGCTTGCCCCTTCGCTACGCCACCCTATTACAATGCCCAGCCCCCAAGGGGGTTCCTCAGGGCCTTGATAAATAGTATGGGGTAACTAATAGAATACTGTTCTATTAATTACCCCTATAAATAGTGGGGCTCAGAGGAGGCGCGCCTGAGACGGCCTCGGGGGGAGCTTCCAGGAGGCACAGGCCGAGGACGCCGACGCCGAGGCCGGCAATCCCGGCCGGCCGCAGCCGCTCGCCAAAGAACAGCGCGGCCAGCAGCGCCACCGTGAGCGGCTGCGAGTCGATGATCACGCTGCCCAGGCCCGCCGACGTCCGCTGCAGGCCCTCCGCCAAAAACCCCTGCGCATCCCTTGCCTTATCAAGCCCTAGTATGAATGAATACATGATACTGGGGAAAGCCTGTTTCGACCAAGATGTAATTGAGTGACTTGGTTGTCCTGAAAGCGCGCTTCACAATCACCATCCTTCGTTCGTGCCTATGGCACTGTGAGGTTTTGAATGAGCATGCACTGTCTAGGTATCACTCATTCAGCAGCTCGGCGCCCCTCCCATGGCCGCGATGCTTTTCCAGCGCAGATCGCACCTGTCTGGCCGGGGCTGTGGCTGACCGCCTTGCTGGGAGGTGCATAGCGATTCACGTGCTGCAGCATGGTTCTAATAGGGTCATGGTTCAGCCGTGATAGGCATCTTTCCCCCACGGCTGGCAAGTCGAGAGTTTAAACAGCGCACCTGGAAGCATGCGCCGTCGGCGAGTGCAAAGGCGGCGATGGCGGCCCAGGCCATGCGGCCGGACGGCTGCGGGCGCCCCTGCTTGGCGGCCCAGCCGACCAGCACCGCGCCCGCCGGCAGCAGCCGCACCGCACTCACCCAAAGCGGCGCAGTGCGAGGCGCCAGCACCTGCCACAGCAGCACAGCGCTCAGGCTCGCGTGATTGTGTCCCGAGGCTGCGTCTTTGCTGCGGCCTTTGTGCCTTTAATGTGTGGCCTTCTGAGCATAGGAAGGGATTCGACCCAGCCTCCTAGTGCAGCTACATACGAAGCTGGGCGAGCACACAAGGATGACAGTTGCAGCATTTTGCATCTGCTGGGCAGGTGCGATGCTCAGGGAGGGGACATGCGTCTAAATGGCAAATCAGGACACACGGCAGGTTGCGAATTTTCAGCATGTCATGTTCTTTTGCAGCAGGGGCCAGACCTTCATGGCCACCATTGAGGTGCCCCAGAAAAAGAATGGAGATATGAGCAATAGAAGAGCCGCTAGCTGCTGCATTAAGGAGGTGTCAACCTCTCCACCTGCAACCGGAGGTTCTTCAGCGCTCATAGATAAGAGAAAGTACCACAAATTATCAGTTTAAGCATTTCTGAGAGAGATGATAAAACAATTAGGGGCTGCAGATGAAGCACCTGACGCTGCATCTGCTACGCCATTATTGGTGTCAGCGCCATCATAGGAGCATGTGACATCCATTGCCGTTCCCATACAGGACATGTCTGGCTTCTCTGATGTCTGTGTCCCTCTCTCAGAGGACCTGGACCCATTCTCTAGGGCAGAGGGCGCCTGTGAAACATCAAATTTTGATGCTGCCCATCAGTTACACGGCAATATATAGAGAATAACTGACAGATAATATGTGGATCCTTCATTTCAGCGTCCTGCAAGCAAGATGGCTACCTCTGACTCACTGGTCTCATTGGGATCCTGGTTGCCAGCGCCAATGAAAAGTCGCTGTGATCTTCTGATATGACCCTTGCTTGATACTGACGGCAAAGTTATTCTCATATGCGACCTTCCCTGCTTTTGCAACACTGGACAAGTACGGCATCGACTTCCATGCTGCCGAAGCATGTTTGACGACAAGCCAGGCATGTTGCTCTGTAAACCCATAAATGTGCAGTTGTAAAAATGAAGATATCTAATTACGAATCTCCTATACGTTAGCACAAGGAAAATATGTTTGGAAACCTGTAATAGATCATGCGGACTAGATCCCAGTGTATCCCAATTCTTCAGAACAGTCCTCGTGCAAGAAAAGTTTTATTGCAGCTTGACTGGTGGTGCTGTTCTAAGATCGTGTTCAGAACGTTGCATCTGAATGGCTCTCTTTTCATTCCAAGTCCAACCCTAGCCAGAAACCCTCCAAGAAAATCCAGGAAGCTACTGTTTGACTCTTTGTCAAAGTCCTTCTTTCGCCATATTTTGGACCCCTGCATTGAACAGGGACTATTGCTCGTATAGAAGATGGTGGAATGCATGGCGCTTTCCGAGGGAGTGCAAGACCAAACGGAGGAATCTATATAAGCTGATCTACACAGATACAGGGGACGCTGCAGCAGAGGAATCATGTCTGGCTGGAAAGTTCCAGGGATGAATCTCACAAACGATGCGCATTTACCGTCCTTCCCGCTTACTGTGGTGAATTGTCCCAGTCAGGCAAGTGGCAATCACTATTTGTATCTCTATTTTGGGGAGGACTTTGTTTCTCTCCTGCACGTTGTCACTGCAGACATGATAGCAACACCGAGTTATATCGTGCTTACTCTCTTAGCTTTGGGCCCATTGAAACAAACCTCGATGTTACAACCTGTGATTTACTATACTTCCTGCAGGACCTTGCCAAGACGAATCTTGCCTTCGTCTCTCCTGAGGACGAAGTTGCTCGGTGTCCTTATGTGGAGATCAACAAATAGTAAGCTGAATCGTGCACCTCTTCTTCTGCTACCATGATGCACTTTTTGTGTGTCAAATGTCTACAAGTCAGCCAGAACTGTGCTTGTCCTGACGTTCTGCTGCAACTGCATTGCAGTGTCTTCACGACCAAGCCAGATCCTTCAGTGCAACGGGGAAGCATTGCCCTGAATGGAAATCAGAGGATGGTGAGTGCCTGCTCGCCAGTGGGTGGCGCTGTACCTGAGCTTGGACACACTGTTCAGGTGGCAAGCATTTTGACTCTCTTGAGTGTTGCAGGCCGCGAAGGTGTCAACTGGCGAAGCTATTGGCGCAAGAGTGTTCCAGCTGCCACGGAGTAGGTTTGAAGTCACCCTGTTGACAGCCGAGATCGGGGCAGTCACCAAAGGCAGGCCTCCTGAGGAGCTGCATGCTGCCGAGATCACAAACCACTTCATCACGCGCTTCAGGGGCCAGGTGACATGGGAGCCTACCAAGTTGAAACTCTCTCATGCATGCGTACAAATACGCTTGTAGCAATATCCGGTGACCCATGACTCCATGTTTCTCCAAAGCGTCCGTACCTCACGTCCTGGTGATTTCTCAATGTTGTGGTCTCTGAATGCAGGTCTTGGCAGTGGGTCAGAAGCTCACTTTTGAGTATCAGGGATTCACATACAGATTGGAGGCCTCCAACATCCTAGTGCTGGATGATACTACTGGGGAGCAGGTCTCAGAGCAGCGGGGCATCCTGACTGACTCATCTGCCTGCGTCTACATTCCCGCATCAGGTACATCCTGGTTACATGATTGATGGCTGCCGTTGGTACATGTTGATTCCCTCCTGATGATGTGCATGTCTATTCATTTTGACCACATCCGATCACAAGGGGCTGTCCGATGCTATCTCATGCGGCTACTGTATTGAAGATTTCATGTAGGGGATACTGAGAACTCTACTGCATGCTGGCATACAGGTACCAATCTCACAATCGTGGGGCAGAGGAATGTTGCGGCGCCACAGCTGTTCAAGGCCAAGGAATTCAACTTTGAGAAGCTGGGCATCGGCGGCCTGGACGACCAGTTTGAGCAGATCTTCCGGCGAGCCTTTGCATCGCGCGTGTTCCCTCCCTCTGTTGTTGAGAGGCTGGGCATCCGCCATGTCAAGGGCGTGCTTCTATTTGGACCCCCGGGAACAGGTGACTACCTGGTGTATATTGTGATACGTACGCCCATTGTGGCCTCTATGGGTTGCCTTGTTGAGAAAGAGAACTTTATTGATAGAGAAACTGTATCTGCATCCGCGGTAACTGGCTGGGGCTTGCTTGGTGTGCAGGAAAGACGCTGATTGCCCGGCAGATTGGAAAGATGCTAAACGGGAAGGAGCCCAAGGTGGTGAACGGGCCAGAGATCCTCAATAAGTATGTCGGCGCCTCAGAGGAGAACGTCAGGAACCTGTTCAAGGTCCGCAGCCTTCCTTTCACGACTGATCGATGCGTGCCTGATAGAACATCACAATGGCCTACATAAGCTGATGTGTGCATGACTGGCCTTTAATGGAAAGCATACCTTGTACAATGTGCAACAAATGCGGGGCATGCACTCTTCATTGATCATTGCTGTAAGTTGTGGCTACCAGGTGTACAGCCGCCAGCAATTTTGCATGGATGGCATGCCTGTCTGACACTGTCCAAGGAACAGTGGGTTCATTGTGCAAATGGGTGCAATTTTCATCACCTTTGTGCCGATCCTTGTAGGATGCAGAGGCGGAGCAGGCGGCCAAGGGGGATGCGTCAGAGCTGCATGTGATCATCTTTGACGAGATCGATGCCATCTGCAAGCAGCGAGGCAGCGTGCAGAGCGGCTCCGGCGTGCATGACACTGTCGTCAACCAGCTGCTGACCAAGATCGACGGCGTGGACGCCCTCAACAACATCCTCCTCATCGGAATGACCAACAGGCGCGGCCGTGCCCTTGCAGAATACATGTCACCCTCTTGCATGCATGCCATTTTCTTGTTGCTTTACATTTGGCCGTGCTTGCAAACGTGACAGACGTCAGCTCAGGGCCACAAACCCCAAGCATTCAATGCTGCTCATTATGGGCTACCTCGATGTGGCAATTGGCCGGCAATGGCTTGAGACTGAAAGGGCGTGCTATTATTTCTTTGGCGGTAATGAAGGTTTGTGAGGGTGTTGCAAGTTCTTGTTGAAGCTCGAGTTTGGTGGCGTGCAGGAAGGACATGTTGGATGAGGCGCTTCTGCGGCCGGGGAGGCTGGAGGTACAGGTGGAAATTGGGCTGCCGGATGACAAGGGCAGGCTCCAAATTCTTAAGGTCTGTCCGCCCCGCATGCATGCACCCAGCTGGTGTTGACAATACACTTGCTGCGATCTTCATTGTTTTACCTCGTCACGTCTCTCCTCCTAAACATGCAGACCGACCTGGGTACCGTTGCGCAGAGGTCTAGGTTCAATGAATAGCACGGAAAGTATCAGGAGTGCACTGTGCACAATTTGTCAGGAGGGAGACTTTAACAGGCCTGCTGGCCTGCAGGCCCCAATATGGGTGCAGGTTGCAGATTGGCACTAGTGAATTACTCAATGCTGTCCCAGCTGAGACATGCATCCTGTTCGCTGCATTCTGCTTTGTCGTGGGGTGGTACTGGCAGCATGAGGGTGCCATTTTGGTGGTGCAGATCCACACAGGGAAGATGGAGGCCAACTCGTTCCTGGGCAAGGACGTGGACTTGTGGGACCTGGCGCAGCGCTGCAAAAACTTCAGCGGCGCAGAGATCGAGGGCCTGGTCAAGAGCGCCACCTCCTTTGCCCTCAACAGACAAGTCGACTTCACGGACCTCTCCAAGCCCATCGATGACGAGAACCTCAAGGTGTGAAAGATACTGGTATCCTCCCTTGCCCCAGTAATCTAGCCGCCACCTTTAGGACCGGCTTCTTTGTTTAATTTAGCCAGTCAATGTTGGCTTGCTTCGACCACGTCCACAAACCATGCTACAGGTTGATCAGATCTGGCCTCCCACTCTTCCTGCTGGGTTGTCATGCAGTACAATCTGCTGCACACTGCCGTTGCATTGCATGACAATCCAGGAGGACACCAGTTGGAATTTTAGATCTGGACAGTCTTTGTAGGATGGTCTATGGACTTCACAATCAACATTGTTGCTTGTTGCTGTGCCAGGCCCCTGTCAGCTGTGACATCACACATGCTGACCACTTTGCACAATGGCCTACGGAAGACAAATGGCTGCTCCTGGCTTGGATGTCAGGTGTGGCGGGGGAGTTCAAAGTGATTTTGGTTCTTTTACTAATGGCCATGCACGCAGGTGTCGATGGAGGACTTTGAGGCTGCACTAGCGGAGGTGAAGCCGGCGTTTGGGGCGGTGACAGAGGCGCTGGAGGAGTACCGGCTGAACGGCGTCATCGAGTACAGCGAGACCTTCCGCCACCTCCTTGCCACCTGCCGCACCCTCGTCGAACAGGTGCGGTCTTCCTTCTCATCTCCAACAGTATCACGCAGATTCACTGGTTGCAGTGTGGCTCAGACCATTCCTTATCAAAGCAGTGAAGCTTAGAGAAGTTCACCTTTTCTTTATCCATCTGCCCAGAGCTTCCAGCATTGGACAAGCGTACCACCGGGCAGCAGAAGCATGCCATGTGAATGTGCAAGGCTGTCGCACCCCCGCAGGAGCAGTCATGCTGATCATTTTGCGAGCAGTGAACTTGAGTCAAAATGCTCCGTGGCTGCAGGAGCTGCAGGGGCACCTTTTGCTGCGGAGCTCTGTTTGCATGCTAGAAATCTGTATGTCTGGTGCATTGAAGAATTCTGGGCTGTGCAGGTGCGGAGCAGCGAGCAGACGCCGCTACTGACATGTCTGCTGGAGGGCCCTCTGGGCAGCGGCAAGACGGCGCTGGCCGCCACCCTCGGCCTGGAGAGTGAGTATCCCTTTGTCAAGGTCATCAGCAGCGACTCGATGGTCGGCTACTCCGAGGCCGGCAAGGCCCAGCGCATCGCCAAGGTCTTCGACGACGCCTACCGGGTGCGCGCTGTGCTTGAATTTGAATTTTATTTTCCCCTCAATTTGCAGTGGCTGGGTCTGAATTCAAATGATGCATGTCATGTCACATCAGTCATTCTCATCAAGGGACATTGCATTAATACTGACACATTCTTGGGCATGATAATAGCTGCCGTGAATAAGAGGGCTACAAAGAGCCACTTAATATTCCCCTTGCCGGCAATCAGCATCGGTGTCGCATCACTCATGGCTAGAATAGGCTGATCAATGCTGTCTTAATCGCATGCACCCTGGCATAAGTCAAGAAAAGAGGAAATCGCTCATAGTAAGAAGTTGTGTTGGTGTGTGCAGTCGTCCATGTCGATGATAGTGCTGGATGACATAGAGCGTCTGCTGGAGTACGTGGCCATCGGGCCGCGCTTCTCCAACGCAATCCTGCAGGTGCGCCTCAATTCACCGCTATAGCCAATATTTTGTTTGGGGCGCTGGTCTTAAGTGCTGACTTACGAAGCTTATTTTGTGAATTTGAACCTGTAGAGATGCTATGGCGCACCTGTGGGAGCACCTTCCAGCACATCATGAGCACAGCACCATAGGGGGTAGACAACCAGGCTTGGGGGCTCTTGCTGTTCCCATGTATACCAACTCGCCACACATCACTTTTGCACGCACAAGAGAATCTGAAAACTCTGCACAACACGAACGCAGCTCAGCCTCTGTTTGATTTGCTGTTCGTCAATATCAAGCTCTATGCTGTCCCCTGATTCTTAATTGTGCAAGCTCTACCGCCTCTGTCACAATCATCCCTGCATGCAGCCCTCGCTGAAGGCCAAGATGCCTCACCATACAGCACTCAGCGGAGACCAGGTGTAAATACGCGGAGCCTGACAAGTCATGCCTTTTGAAATGTCAGCTAATGCCTGCCCTGGCATGCGCAGACGCTGTTGGTGCTGCTGAAGAAGCAGCCGCCCAAGGGCCGGCGGCTGCTGGTCGTGGGCACAACATCCGCGCCGGCGGTCATGGAGGACATGGGCATCGCGGCCACCTGCAACATCTGCCTCAACGTCCCCGCCCTGCGCGAGGCCGACATCCGCGCCGTGCTCGCCGCGCTGCAGGCCTTCGCTCCCCAAGACGTGCGCTTCTTTTCTCTCCTTGGCTTCTTTGGATGCTGAGTCTGCCGCTGCTTGAGTTGATCTCCAGAAAAACCATCACGACAGGAGCTGCATGCACGGCGATGAGTGCATAATCTGTAATACCTTATAACGGTGGCCGTGGCCGAGGTGGCGAGATTGAAGGTCTCGCATGTGCCGCTTTTGCCTCGCTTCCTTGGTGCCTGATTGTTGCCAATTGTTGCTGATCTCTGCCAAACGCAACAGGGCAGGAAATGCCTGCACTGGAATGAGAGGTTAGGCATGGTCATTCTTACAACGATGGGTAATGCAATGCACCAAGAAGCCTTGCAGCAGCAGCTTCCACATTGGGTGCATTTGTCAGGGACTTTATCAATCTGCCTCGCTGGACTGATTACTATTTCTTGGAAGTCATCATCACTTTGCCAGCCCCTCCCACTGTGTCTTTGCAATACTGTTTGCTTGCATGCTTTGCTGAAGCGTACTCTCTGCTGGGTGCAGTTGGAGGCTGCTGTGGCGTGCCTGGCAGATGCAGAGGTGCCCATGAAGCGGCTGCTGCTTCTGGTGGACTTGGCACGGCAGGGAATAACGGATGGGCAGTACATACCCGTACAGAGATGGTCCCAAGTGCTCACAGACCTGTCGCTCTCTTGAGCCTGCTTTCCAGCGCAGGTCTGTTGCAGGATGTTTGCAGGAAGGAACGGCGGAATTTCGGGAAGCCGTGATACTTTGAACAAACGAGTCACCGTAACGCATGCACACATACTATCTTTCAGAATAATCTGCCTCTCGGTTAGTCACTTGATGTGGAATAAGCTAGGAACGCCAGTTGAATTGAGTGTCAAGGTCAGTGTAAATAATCAATGATTGAGGTTCTAAAATATTGATATATTACCAAGATTACCGATAAATTTCAGTTCACGCTGCACTTGTGGGCAGTTGCATGCAACTACACAGGACATAAATTACAAGCAGGCAACGCATCATGTGATAGGAAAAAATTCAGAATCGACTTCTTGCTCATACAAATTATTTGACGAAGTAACACGCAACACTCATGGGATGATCCCTTGCTGTGGTGTGCGAATAGCCTGGTGCTTTCCATTCAAAGGACAGTACTGCACATTGTCATATCCAAACGCGGCAGGGCCCACCACTTCCAAGGCCTCTGGCGTGCGCAGGAGGGGATGTGCTGGCAGCCCCACAATTGACACCCTCAGCCCATAGCGCAGATCCTCCGTCTGCAGTGCCTGTCCCCCTGCCACAATGCCAAAGCATCCCATCAACAATTGTCAAAACATCGTCAAAACATCCACACAGACGATCTGACATTGAGGGGGTTCTGAACACTAGCGGTAGTAATTAGAAGCCCCTGCGACAGCAAAGTGGCATCAGACAGCTTTGACAATCACATGCAGAGTTCACTGAGTAGGTTGCAATGCAGAGCACTATGGCAGTGCCATTTCTCTCCTTGGAATGAACAGACAGACAAGACTTCCTTGAGGGTGAGATGTATTTATATGCAGCACTAAGGACCCATAAGCGTGGAAATTGCATGTCGTTCTGTAACGCCCTCAGACAGAAGGCAGTAGGCGCACCGTCAGTGGCAAGGCAGCAGATGAGGTCTGGCACACTGAGCACTAGGCGCCCATCCACGTGTGCAACCAAGTTCTCATTCTGGAACTGGATAGTCATGAGCTGCCCCCGGTTGTCTTGCAGGCCCTCGACGCTGAAATGCCCCCTCGCAAACCCCTCCGACGTGGCCCTCTCCACATCTGTGATCTTGCCTGCCATACCAACACACTTCTCTCTCCTCAAGCAGACCCTCCAAGATATGCTTTCTACCCCAGAGCTTCCCACAGGCCTGCAGGCGAGCAGTGGCTCTGATTTACCTTGAACCTAAAAAATAGATGCAATATTACTATTGTACATGTGCCTCCAGACCATGTTGGACATAGGTGCATTACAACAGTTTTCCCTTTAACTCTCCCAAGTATAGGCCAATGCTGGCACCATCTTCACCACAGAACAGCCAAATAGCCAGTTCCAAAAGCCAAAAGAGCCAGAAGCCACTGTACAAGGGGAGCTAGCATGGCATCAGGTGATTGGCTTACCAGTGAACAGCACATTGCCGCCGCCTTCGGCTGCGGCCGCGCGGACGGCGTCGGCTTTTGCATCGCGCGCGCCAATGACGGCCCGGCCGAGGCGCCAGGCCAGGCTTACGGTCCCCCTTACGGCCACGCGGCGCAGCTCTTGGCCCGTAAGCGGCGCCGTGGAGAGCCCCGCCGCGCACCCCATCGCCGTGCACACCTGCAGCCGCCCACTTGTATAAAATTATCTCCACGCTTTCAAAAGGCTGCTTTTTTTTAAGGATGCTTTCCTGGAACCCAGCCAATTGAGGTGAGAAGCAATTTTTGGTATTAACGCACCAATAATAATTTGATGGTGCAGGATATCCCTGGGTACCATGGGGCTATGCATGCACAAATGCACAACTTCTTCAGCTAATGGTAGGAAGGCACAAGGTAGGAGGCTTTCTTTCCAGGTGTTGCAACGGTGCTGCAGTCATAGTGAGCAGAAAAGGCAGACTCACAGGCCGCAGGAGGCGCTCCAGCGATTGGGGAGATGCGCAATGCTGCACCACAACAACGTTCCCCTTCTCGTCCGCCAGCGCTGCCGGCGTCAGGCTGTGCCCGTAGATGGCACTCGTCATCATCTGCACCGCATTCCAACAAAGAATAAAGGGGCATCAAAAGACCAGTGATTGTGGTTCACACATGCGTGAAACAGGGCATTGAATCAATGAGACAATCGGGGTCACAGACTTGCATGCCCTTTCTTGTTGGTGGCAGCGGGGACAAAAGCACTTATCCTCTCAACAGCATGCCTTGTGCACCAGACGGATCAATATATGGCAAGCAAATGTAGCTGCTCGCACTCCTCATGGGAGGAAGGGATACGTCATGCAGCATGCAGGAAATGAAGTTGGACCTGGAGTTCAGGGAATGCGCGTCCCATGAAGTCTGCATCCACGATGGGCGAGCCCATGCGCGCACCAATGGCCAGGGGCTCCAGTCCGTTCCCTCCGCCCATCTCGCAGCTCATCACCGCATGCAGCGGCCGCTTGAGCGGATCTGCTCCACAACAGAATGGCATTTTCAAGATATGCCACCTAGCCATGCTCGACCTTGTTTCTTCCTCGCGTCTCTCCCAGCAAGCTCTCTGCTGTTGGCATTACTGGCACATCAATGCAATCTTCCGTACATGAATTCATTTCCACATATATCACCACAGTTGAATGTGTTGACGATGCTGCATGTCCGTAGCCAGGGCAAAGTGGTTCATTGCCTTGTGGAACAGGTGCCCATTCAATGCTCCTGGGCAGAGCAAGCATTCATCTGGTGTCAAGCCTTTCTTCTAGAAGTTCTGGTGTACCTGCTGCCGCGTGGGCTCGTAGGGCAGCCTCGCATTCAAATGCGTCCAGTTTCTCACAGCCCACAGTGGGCGCTCCCATGCCGCCGGCCTCCGCCACCATTGCCTCATCAGGCACTGTGTCTACTGATATCACTCTGATGACTCCACCTCTGCATCGCAATGCATTGCATTAGAGTTGCCATGCATATTTACAGAAATCAGGAGCACAACACAGAAGTGATCTTTGACTCCATGCATTATTGCGGATGCCACGATGTGGGCTGTGATGGCTGCTGTCGGTACTGTTGTGGTGGTTGCGCACCTGTCTAACTCTCTCATGACCTTTAGTCGGTTGATGTAGGGGCTCCCTCCACCGCCGGTGCCAAGAATACCGCAGCCTGCATAATGCAAGTTGATTTCAGGTAGTAAATCATGTTTTTCGCAAATGGGCGCACATGCGGGCATTTGCAGAAATCTCACCAATGGATATTGCATCTATGTCTCGCCTGCTCAGTATCCAGGCTCCACTCTCATCACGCTGCATGCAGCAACTTCATGTCATATAACTTATACTGTATAAGACATGTTTGGGTGATAGTGACGGCTGAGGAAACCGATTCAAGGTCCGCATGCATGTGCTGTTTTTGACCTCAGCAATGACAGGGTGACATTGGAGGAAAGGAGGCATGTGTGAACTGGCCTGCTGTTCCCAGGTGTCACTGTGCTTTGATGGACTCGCGGTCTCCAGAGGTGTATCATCTGCTGCACCACTTGAACCACCTGAAACTTCTGCATGGGTGGCCTTCCTGTCTGATATGCTCTCTTTGGTTGCTTTATCACTCACAGATCCCACTGCAGGCTGGCTCTCTGGTGGAGACATGCTCGCCGCGGTGTGCGCAAGGTATTTTAGATCCCCCACAACCCTGATATGTACCCTTGCTACCCCTCCCGGCACGTATGCCAATGGAATCTCATCCTTCACCACCGTCTGCCCAGCACAAACTTTTCGTATCAGCGTGCAAACAGCCATCATCAACATCATTCTCATGAAACGACATGATTTGTCGTTTCTTGAAGCTAGTCAAAACAGATCCCATTCCCATTTTAAAGTGGCAGCGAAGCTTTAGTTTGTTACCAGGGAGCGGGACCACCTCGTCATATGGTGTGCCTCGGTCCCACAGTATTCAAAACCAAGAAAAGCCCACACGTAAATCAAACGTCAGCTTTTCTGGTAGGGCCGCACCTGACAGGTGTCTGGGTGGGCGCCTGCAGCGACAGCCTGCGCCTTGGCTGCAGCCTCTGCCTCTGCCAGCACTCGCGCCCGATGCTCTCCGCCACCACCCAATGCATACACCCCATCCACCACGCCACTCACCTGCCACAAAAGATCTCTGGTTTTTATTTGCCCTTTCCCCCTTTCCAACGTATTTGGTGGGAAAAACTGCCTGTTGTCTCTGGAGGAGACGTGTACCCTTAAGGGAAAATATATAGGTTGCCCAGAGCACATGGAATCTCACTTGCCGGAGGAGGGAATGATTTTAAAAAAGCAGTGCATGTGTCCCGGCACCTGGGGTATGGCTGCTCCGACTGCATTTGCAACGGATGCGAAGGGCGGTCGGATGACTGAGGAAGCCCCCTCCAATGAGTCATCGCACAGGGCCGCCCCTCCACCCACCACCACCACTGGCACATCCCCTGTCTCATGCAATCCATTTTGGTGCTTGCTGCTAGTTTGTATCCGCAAAATAGAGAGAGCACGCTTGCACTTTGTGCGGGGGAAGGCAATGCGGAAGGGAACACACAATCATAATTTAGAGAAGATTGCGAGACCCACCTTTTGACGTCTTCATTTGATCTAAAACATCGGCAAACTTCTGTTGCATGACACCCCAGGCCTCCGAAGCTTGCTCCTTGTCCAATACTGTTCCCACAGCCCAGGAATAGAAACAAAAGTTCATGCTATCTCAAAGCACAATATCACACACCTGGCAATAAAGTTATGCAGACCCTGTGCCTAATGTATAAGATGTAAAGTGCTGGTCACCTGCTTTGACAAGCTCTGCATTACCAAACTCCATCTTGCGGAGCAGCACAGCCACGTCGGTGGCTGTGCAAGCGTCGCCCCCAGCGGCCAGGGCCTTGCTAGTCAACTCGTGCCCAACACTCTGGGGACCCACGTCACAAGTGCCATTCTGCTTCTCCCACTCCACATGACTGCCTCCTCCCAGGCCTGCTCACACCAAATCACCACCTTTTCACAAGGTGCATGTATATACATCATGAAAATTTCATATGTCCTGAGGAGAAGCTGCTTTTCTCAGAGGCCAGCTCGGCAAATTTAAGAATGAGCATTCATCACACCTATGCTCAGAATGTCTGGCAGCGCAAAGTTTGTGCGCACGCCAGCAATGTCCACCGTCGCTGCCGCCGGCCGTGGCAGGCCATTGATGAGCACTCCCACATCGGTAGTTGTGCCCCCTACAACAGTCTCGTCCACCTTACACCTTACAAAATGTGGAGATGCAGGAAGGCAATAGCACAAGCACAGGCCAGCGAAGTACCAGGCAGTGAATGCTGCAACTGTCATGCACTGATAGATGTCCAGGGGTGACATGTCAGAGGTACCTATGTCGATGACCAGGCCGTCCTTCATGCCGCTCAAATAAGCCGCCCCGCGTAGGGAGTTGACTGGACCGCTCTGAAAAGTCACTATTGGCGCCTGTGTGCACAACAAGTGAAGCAATTCAGACACCCCTTGTTTCAATACACGTCACAATTCTTGTTTCATGCTTCTCTCTTTTTGCAACTTACCTTGACATACCTTCCAGCATGTGTTCGTAGCATGCAATGCCTACCTTGGAATTTCTTCCAGCATGTGTTTATAGCATGCAAGGCTACTTTAGAGTACCTTCTAGCATGTATTTGTAGCATGCAATGCATCACCTGCATGGCGGCTTCGGCTGAGATGAGGGTGCCATCGTTGGAGGTGAGAAACAGGCGGCCGCCAATGCCAGCGCCCTGCATGGCCTCCTGGAAGGCCGGAATGAGCTGCGCAGCCAGGGGACGCAGCGCAGCATTCAGAATAGCTGCATTCTCACGCTCCAGTATCCCCAGCTGAGCCACCTCATGACTCAATGTTATGTGCGCTTGTATGGGCTTCCCTGTACTCATATACTCCTCACTACAGCTACTTTGGGATGATTCATCTTGAATGAAGGGCAATGTCAACAGGTAACGAAGGAGGATCAGCGAAAGGGGCAGAGCAGGAGTTACCACCCTCGGCAGATGCCTGATGGATCTCATCCTCCAAAATCTGCTTGACCCTGGTCTCCTGGCTGCTGGTGACTGGGGAGAAGACGCCGCTGACGACAAAGGAGGTGATGCCCCTGTCAAGATCCTGCCGCACAGCTACGCGCACCTCTGCCTCATCGATGGGGCTAATCTCAGTCCCTCCATCATACTCGTAGCCGCCTGAAAGGCCCCAAGTATAGCCATCAGCACCTCAAGATACAAGAAAAACAGGCATCTCCCAAGACTGTCCTGCGCTAGCTCCTACATCATGGCAATGGGGGCTTCATGTGGAATGGGCAGCACCTGATAACAGATGATACGAGGACCCGACGGACTCGCACAGGTCTGCTGGAAGGTCACAGAATGGAGGCAGCGCGACTGTGGCCGGCCCACACAGACGCAGGACTGAGACTCTGGCAAGTCCCTTGCGCCTCACCATTGCATTGATGAAGTGTGTGGTTCCCAGAGAGCAGAGCGTGATGCTGCCCGGATCTGTGCATCAAAGGGTATACTTAACCTTCACAACTACCATGCAATCGATCAGTACAAGGACGCAGGAAGCGTTGGAATATATCGAAATGCATGAGCGGGACGTCCAATTTGCCAGGGATGTTTTCACCGATTTTGGTGGCACAGAGAACCATCGAGATAGCTTCCTTGATGCCGCTGAGTACATCTGGAGAGGTAGGGGCTTTGGCGTATCCGATCACAGTGTTTTGAGCCCCTAGTACTGCAGCATCTGTGTTTGTCCCTCCAACGTCAATGCCTATCTTATATACCATCGTGCCCTACCCAAGCTAAAAGATGATCAGGTCGATGAAATGCATGATACAACGATGGCTTGCTTGCCGATCTTGATCATCCTGCCTACTGGCATCTGACATGAATCCGTGTGATAGAAGTTTAATTTGCACCATCAATTCTCACATGACAGCTGATCACGAGCTAAGAGCTATGGAGTTGAGATCTGCATGAATTTATCGAGCATTTGTCGTGGTGCGGGGAATTTCCCCATCTGCTTGCAATTTCCTTGGACGTGCTGCCCATGCTGCGATGAGCTGGCACAGAGAGATGATTGCACCTGCTGTCTACGCCAGAGCTTTGGAGGACGCGCACAAGCTCAACAATTTAAGGAGCTTACTATTTGATTTTCTGATTCGGAATGATGCAACGCTTTAGATTTACGCTCCTTCATACAATAGAAAAGTATTGATCAGCAAAGTCGTATGTCCTGGTTTGACCAATACAGATTTGGAAGTAGCTGCCAGTAGCATTAAATTTAAGAAATCAATATTCAAATTTATGTCTCTTAGTCCATGTGGATCTTCTTGAAGTGACACAAAGAGGGCATGGCTGACACAGTCAACCCGCAAGTGCCCAAGGGCGGGCCCTCATCGAGCACTGGTGAGCCTGCGCAGAAAAGTGAAGACACAGCAAACTGGCAACAATGGTCAGGGGCAGTCTTCACAAACGCCAAGGCCGGAATGGCTGGTGTGGACAAGGACAAAGTCAAGGCCGTTGTCTACGAAATGTCCAAGGTGAACTCCGATAACATATTGCAAGTTGACGATCTCGACAAGCACTACAGAACAACTGACACCTATTGCTCAGATCTGAGATCTGGTGCCCTGGACGGAGCTCAGGACTCTGCCCACTTCAAGAACGAGGAGAGGAAGCAAGCCCAGACTCAGGAGAGGATCAGGAAAATGCAGGAGCGTGCCAAAATCCTCAGTGCATCCAAGATCGCAGGGCACACCAAGTAAGCTCTCCGCATGTTGATCCCTCCCTGAGTTCCCTATGCTGGACAGAAGTCATCGTGCTCTGGAGAAACTAAACAGACATTGTCTTCATATTACCAGGGCAATGGATGCCAAGCTTGCTAACCTCAAGGCAGAGATGGATCTCACAAGAATATGGGTGCACGTGGACATGGATGCATTTTTTGCCTCTGTGGAAGAGCTAGATGACCCTTCACTGGTGAGAGTTGGCCTTGTTTACACTGTTCACCTTGCATCCTGTATGGAAGCGTCAACATGATTCCAATGTATTTACTGAGCATGCTGCTTGCAATCTTGCAGAAAGGAAAGCCCATGGCGGTGGGAGGCATTGGAATGATCTGCACAGCAAATTGTAAGAGCCCCAGCCCGGCTTGAACAAGATCCTCAGTTACACTCAGTGTGATTTCAAGCTTGAATTTGCTTGCTGCGCAATACACAAGGACATCATCTTTTTAGCATGCTGTTCTCTGATGTCCTAGTATATGTCATGCCCAGATGCCGCCAGGAAGTTTGGTGTCCGCTCAGCAATGCCGGGCTTCATCGGTCGGCGACTGTGCCCCGAGCTGCTCTTTGTGAAGCCCAACTTCCAGAAGTATACAAAAGCTGCTGCGGCCTCCCGCGCAGTCTTTTGCCTGTTTGACCCGGACTTTGAGGCCGGGAGCCTCGATGAAGCCTACCTCGATATCACAGACTACTGCCGCGCCCACGAAACCACAGGCAAGCTCCAAGCAGTATACCAATGCCTTCACAGAACGATGCTTTGGTGTCCATCCAACCATACTTGTCTATCAGAGAGCATGTGTGCAATTGTGGAGCGGGGTCCAGAGTTGCCTCTTGTCACCAACCAGAAGACTCTGCGGAGCGCAAACGAGTCATACATCGCATCTTTGGGAGAAAGTTGGTCTCTCAGTAGCATGTCTCCGACCCCTAAATCTTGTGATTTTGCACGCCTCACAAGTGGTAAGCATGGCGCAGGTGAAGCAGTGGCAGAGGAAATTCGGCGGAGGGTGCGAGAGGAGACACTGCTGACCTGCTCCTGTGGAATTGGCCCCAACCGTCTCCTGGCCAAGGTGGCTCGCACTGTGCACCGACGCTCTTTGCATTTTCTGCACACCTCTCACTTTGAGCCATGGAGACTCACTTCGAGCTCAAGCAGCCTCACTTGAAGCTGGGCCCAAGGCAACTTGAAGCACGGCATGACACATGTGACCACATGTGAGTCATAATTACCTAATAATGTGCAGGTGGCGTCGGACATGCGCAAGCCGGATGGGCAGTATGCCATTCCTGGGGAGCACAGCGCCATCAGCCGTTTTGTGGACCCGCTGCCCATCCGCAAGGTCCCAGGCATTGGCAAGGTCTGTGGTACATCCAAAATCTGTCTTGGATCATGTGAGCTGGGTTGGCGTGCACGTGTTTCGTATCAGTGCTTCTCACAGTACGTATTCATGCATGCACCGATGGACATCCTCAATCTTGAATGCATTCCCTTGTATGAGCAGATCTGCAGGGAAGTAAGCTTTGCACAGTGCTTCTCGAGATGTGACTCCACGCTGCTGCATGGTGTGATCACAAATCGTCTTTGGGGCCCCACAGGTGTCGGAGCAGGTGCTGAAGGCCCTGGGCGTGGAGGTGTGCGCAGACCTAGTGGCCAAGCGCGGCCTGCTGGCTGCGCTGTTCTCACCCATCTCCGCAGACTTCTTCATGGAGGTGGGCCATCTCTTATTCGGCTTGATGGGTGAAGATCAATGTTAAAGCACAACTTCCCAGCTTGACCTTACAGCTACTTCAGGACATGGAAGACACGGATGCCTGGCATGGTCTACGGACCTACTCTTATCATTTGTGTGTCGCTCGAGAGAGAACAAACACATTGGGAGATACCCCATCACCTGCATCAAAGCGGGTTTGCAGATGATTCAGTACTCTGATTTTCAATGTGGTACCCCTTCCATCAGGCCATATATATTGTTGTCCCTGGCTGTTCATTGACAAAGAAAGATCAGGAGAATTTAAACATCTGCACCAGATTGGGACAGTTCATAACACGCACTACCCATATATTTATGTAATACCCCTCCCCTGAATAATCATCTTGATCTAGATACTACCTGGCAGGTGGGCCTGGGCGTGGGCCGCACACAGCACAGCGCCCCTGTCGAGGACGGCGCAGTCGGCCGCAAGGGAATCAGCGTCGAGCGCACCTTTGCCGCTCTCTCCACCCCCGCCGACCTCGAGGCCAAGGTGATCACTATCCCTTGCGATTCGTTACTGATACTTATTGCGCGCATTATCAAGAGGATGGCACCTGGCTGCAGGCACTGCTGCCTCTTTTTTTCCAGTCACAGGGTCTTGGAATCAAACAGGTGTCAGCTGAGATATACAGCTGCATGCATGAGGTGAGTCTGAGGTTAATGATGGATGTCAGAAATGAGTTACTGGCCTGAGGCATATATACTGCATGAGAAGCCCAGACAGGACAAATGAGACGTGCATGTGACGGTGAGCAGGTGCTGTGTCCTGTGCAGTGCGCAGAGCTGGCCGAGAAGCTGGCAGAGGACGTGACAGGGGAGGGGCTCAAGGGACGCACGATCACTCTGAAGCTCAAGACGACCAATTTCGAGGTGCGCACACGAGCCGCCACGCTGTCGCGCCACATCAGCGCCTCCGAGGACATCTTGCGCGAGGCCCTGCGGCTGCTGCGAGCCGAGCTGCCCATCACCATCCGCCTCATGGTGAGTCACCTGCTGCTTGTCATAGTAGTCTTCATGCAAAATGGGCAATCTGGTCCCTTCTCCCCTCCCTGCACAACATTTGCATGCAAATTGCACATTGCTCTCGGTGAAGACAAATGCATGCAGCATCTAATGTATCTCGGGAAGCTTTAGCAGGTTCATACTGCCCTATAGCCTAGTAGGCTTCCCCTGTATTCAACCTTTAGTGGTTGCATTGTGCTTGTAGGGCATCCGTCTGTCTGGCTTCCTGGAGACGAACACAGAGCCGGGCCAGCGGACGCTGTCAGCCTTCCTCAAGCCGGACGGCGCAGCAGCCTCGACAACGCCGCCGAAGCGTAGGAACTGGAATCAGACCTTCATGCCCAGGGAACTCCGCAATTGCATCGATGAAGAGATGGAGAAGATCCAAGCCAGCCATGCAGACCACAGCAGGCAGGTGGATTATCCAGATACTTCCCAGGGTGCACAGACTGCTAATGTGCGGGAGCAGGATCAGCGACTGCAGCTGGCCGAGCCAGCAAACTGCAGCTTGGCGCAACATTCTGCGGCCGACGCCGCGCAGACGCCGCCGGCCCAGTGGGAACAAGCGCCTTCGCAGAGAGACACTGTGCAGGGCAATCGTGGACCCTCGCAGAACCTGGAGCTCAGCCTCAGAGACTGGGCGCCTCCCACCGCCTCACAGGTGCTGGCTGAGAGCCAACAGCAGCAGGATCGGCCATCGGCATCCGCAAGCGACAGGGAAGAATCGCATGCGTCAGGGGACGGGATTATTATGTCAAGGGGCCGTGGGGCTTCCCAGGGGGACTGCAGAGACATCCTGGACACAGCAGCCCCTGGTGAGCCCGCATCTGATTAAGGAACCCTCATGTGAAGTCTGAAATCTCCTCTATGATGTCACTGTTCTTAGAGACTGTGAGTAGATTTTCTGAGAAAAAACCATCAATTTGTAATGGCCATCTGCAACTTTAGCACCGCTGCACTCTCCTAAGGCCAGCATTGGGAACTGATGGAATGATTTGACTGTGCAATATTTGACTGTGCAGATGAGGAAGCCGGGCCGGATCTGGCGCACGCATGGGACGAGGCGCCGAGCGGTCTCGGGGAGGCGCATGAGACACACGAGGCCAGCAGAGCGGGCTCAGACGCTCCAGCAGCCGCCAACGCATCCAAGCATTGGTCCTGCCAGGTCAGCCTCCAGGATCCTACTTAATCTTAAAACAGCCTCCATGGGAAACCTAGTGCATACGCTATCTGGTCCCTCATTTCATCATCTGCAGATATGGGAAGTGTGCTCGGGAAGTGTGCTGCTGTGAATCCTCATGGTAGTTTTGGGCAGAGGCTGTTCTCTTTCCTCATGAAGAATTTGGAAAAGGGTGATCAGCTGGTTGTGAGGGAATGCTGAAACCTCTTTCACTGCTCTGTGGAAGTCATGCAAATATGATGGACGCAGTCAGGAAGGGTGATGGGCTCTCTGTGAACAGGTGTGCACGTATTCTGGCAACCACTCGCGGATTTTGCGCTGCGACATCTGCGACTCAGTGCGAGGCACGCGCTGGGACTACTACCTTGGCCAGAACGCCGAGGCCAGCAGCGGCTCACAGCAGGCAGCCCCTGCGCGAGACAGTCCCACAGCCAGAGAAGCAGCCAAATCACAGGGAGGCAGTGCAGGAGCACGGGGGCAGCGGTCTATCCTGGGCTTCTTTTCTGAGGCTGACAGAAAGGGCGCCGCAGCTAGTGCCAGCCAGCCGGCAGCAGAGGTCAGGGGATTAGCTTTAAATTCTGCAGACAGTGGAGGAACGGGGTTGCAAAGCAGAGGGATGGACGGAGGCAGTGGGGCGCCGCAGCAAGGAAGTGAGAGGGGTGTAGGAGAGAGCAGAGTGGAGTGGGAGCAAAGTATCGATGGCAGATGGACATGCTCGCGATGTGGGGCCAGCATGGCAGATGAAGGCAGAGCAGAGCATGAGGACTTTCACCTGGCGCTGCTGCTTCAGAAGGCAGAGTCGGGTGGGCTCTGCATCCATCTGCTGCTAGTGTCTGCATGATGGTCAGTGATGTGGAATAATAGCCCATACGACCTGAGATGACCATGGCTTATTTTGTTTCTCATTCTTTGGCGCTTGCAGGTGGAAATGTGGGAGGGGGACAGAGCATGCACCAGCACAACGACAAGGCAGGATCTAGAAGCCAGTCCAAAGAGAAGAAACGCAAGCATACCTATGGCAATGGCAGTTCTCAAGCATTGACATCTTTCTTGAAGAGAGCCAATGTGCAGCAGGAACATTCCTGATGTTTGGAGATTGGCAACGCATGTTTTGGTTGTGTAACATCTTACAGATGTAATAAGTTGCAGTATACACCCGTCATAGCTCAGAGCGTGTAATAAGCGTGTAATAATAATAACAATAATAGTAATAGCTCAGAGCATACACTGTGCTTTCATAGACATCAAGCATCTGCTTGCACAGTCATGATGATGTACATATTGGGTTTTAACACAAGAAATTGCAAGAGAGTTCAAGCTGCCGATTTCTGTAAAAACTGTCAGAGCAGGGCTGCACACAGGGTGCTGTACTGCACAGCCAGATGCTGCGGCGAGAAATCTGCGGGCAGAGCAAAGTCACCCAAAGGAGCTGTCACCAGTCTCAGGCTGCCGTCAGGACCTGATGTTGCTGACTGCAGCATCTCCACAAATTCCTGCAGAACACAACCTCCTCACTTGCAAGTGCGTCTCACTTGTACATCTCTGTGTTTCTGCCCTATACATAGATTCATCTTGTGTTGAACATTTGGTGGAATACAGAAACAACCCCTGGCAACACTGCCAGACGCTGAAGCTGCTGAATCACACAGCATGTACGCTTGGGGTGAGAGTTAAAAAAAAACCGTGTACAGGGTGACTGGTGCTGTGACATGCCTGCAGAGCTGGGGTCGCCTGTTGGGCCGTTGAGACAGGGGTGTACTCCACTTCAACCATGAATCCCTTGAACTCCTCCCTGGGCCGCAGAGTCACCTTGCCCACCCTCACATTGAAGTCGCCCAGATTGTACGCCCACCCATCGAAATGAAGCGTGGCCCTCGCCTGCATGCGGAGGCAGATACACTCTTGCATTGTTTCTCATGGAGGCCTGCCGGGACTAATATCCACAGGTAATGGTTTGTCATATGTGAGGCAGACCGCTACCTTGTAGGGTGTCACTTTGGTCAGGATCTCCAACACAGACTTGTCTGCCTCCATCACCTTGCCTGCCTGCGCTGAAAGCTGCCATTCATGCAATGGAAAAGAAGAATAGCCTAGTACATGTACCGTGCAGTTACAAGGCATGCCCAGGCCATATTTTTGGAGAAGCAGCAGATGATGCTGTTCTCGCCTGCCTTACTAGCAGATACGTCAGCTCCGGGGTATCAAGAAAGCTGACAACCTGCAAATCGACGGAGGGACCACCTGCACAAGATCTGTGCTCTGAAAACTCCCTCGGAATCTTGCCTTGGCAACAAAATACTTGTCCTGAGCAGTGGTAAGTGGTGCGTGTCTTGCTCGGCTATGGGGACCTCAAGCTGCACAGGGAGGTGCGCCGTGTACCTGCATCCCTTAGGCCCAGGGCTGTTTCTACCTGCCCAACTTTCAGCATGGCATTTTGTACGCCCCATCGTCTGCGGTTGGTGGTTTTGTAAGTTTCAAGAGCAGCACAGATGGTCTCGAACGCCTGGCGCCCAGGCATCGGTCCTGGGTGCTGCCATCTGAGAAGCCTGCGAGAGAAACAGATATAATATCCGGTGTTGCAGATTGAAGATGCAGAAGTCAAATGGATGCTACCTGCGATTCTGATGCTCACCATCTGTAGCCCATCGATAGATTTCACAAGGACAGAAAGCCCAGCATCACATCCATTCTGTCTGCAGAGTGATAGCTTTGAACACAGATGCCTTCTTCACATCGGATGCACCCGGATTTATAAAGTTTGCACTTCACAATTAGGTGATCTACCAAAAAGATCGTCTCAAAATAGAGCGCGATAGATCTCCTTAGGTGCGAAGTAGATGGCAGATGGGATCTTCTATTCCTCTTATCGCTCTTGTGAGATCTCAAAGCGCGATCTAATGCGTGAAAGGAGGCACATGAAGCTCACGTGCAGACTCGTGCTCCAAATTGCCTTGGAACAGCCTCTTCACAACTTCGGCGACCTTTTCAAGCTCATTCCATGGCTAGTAATGTCTTCACAGACCGCATAATCTCACGATCGACATATGCGACCCGCTGTTGTCGCTGGGCTATTTTTCATTGCTGAGTGCCACTCCAACCGGCTCCCTAGATATATCGCAATTGGAAACGAAATAGGTGTTCAGATTGTATCGAAGGTCTCACATAGGTATACACGCGCTGCATCATCATGGAAATGTAGCTGACGAGCTGCAGCAACACTGCAGCTGCACCAGCAGATCGCGGCTAGCAGTCAGCTAAGTGCCTCCCTGCCTGATGGCAATTTTCAATAAAAAGATTTGAAGGACATGACCGCGGATATCTAGTTCACTAGTATGTTAAGCAGAAGGTTGTTGAGCCGAGCTTTGCAAGCAAGCCTGAGCCAGCCTTCCACACAGACATACGCTGTCAGAACACTCTCTCAGCTCGTCACTAGCCCCACCAGCACATCCGGCAGATGCGTGGATGTAGTCGTCGTTGGGGGTGGCCATGCAGGTACTCCCACAGCAAAGCTTCCTTTGCTGCTCAGGCACCACTTGCTGCGCACAGCAACACATGCGTGAACATTCGTGACGGGTCCCGTGCAGTGATTGCAGCACATTGGACTGAAATCTCAAATTGGTCTTCTGTGCAGGCTGTGAGGCTGCAGCAGCAGCGGCAAGGCGGGGGGCCTCCACGCTGTTGATCACCCCTGCACCAGCGGCCAGCATTGGGGAGATGAGCTGCAACCCCAGCATCGGTGGCCTGGCCAAAGGCACCCTCGTCCGCGAAGTGGACGCCCTCGATGGCCTCATGGTGAACATTTCAGCTTCCAATTGCATCATGGTCACCGTCATTGTCACTGTTGTACGTTGATTGTGGGTTTGCCTTGATGACTTGAAGTCAAGAGTACTACACCTGCCACTTTGGCACACACTGTCTGTGATCCTGTTTTTTGTGCACGTGCTCCATCAGGTCATCACTTGCTGTATTTTCCTGTCCTCTATCTCGCTGCCCCACACTCTCACCTGCGGGCCCTTGTGCGCATCTCTCCAATTTCCTCCTGTCTTCACGGTCCCGAACTATATCTATCAGTAACCATCGATCTCGTTCCTCTCTACTTGCTTAAGTAAATGCAGCATGCTTGACATGCAGCGTTGAGCCGGGGTCTATACAAACGCATGGGCACAGCCTCAGATTGAATCATCTCTTGTCTAGGCGAGGGCGGCGGACGAGGCAGGGATACAGTTCAGGATGCTGAATGCATCCAAGGGACCGGCTGTGCGCGGCCCAAGGGCGCAGATGGACCGCTCCCTGTACAAGGCCGCCATGCAGCGGCTGCTGAGTGCGCAGATGGGGCTACAAATACACGACGGGGCCGTCACGGATCTGCTGCTGCAGCGAGGCGGCTCCGCCGGGCAGCAGGCTACTGTGACGGGGGTTCTACTTGCATCTGGTAAGCCCCACGGCCTGTGATGCATGAGTTGCCATCTCTGCTGTCTCGACGTGCAGTAAGTAGACCAACCCAAGGAATCTGCTTGAAGGCAATCTTGAGAGGCAATAATCTTGGAATGGAATAATCTGCTGAGGTAGAACATCAACATGTGCAGGCGAGAAGGTGCTGTGCAGCAGCGTGGTAATCACAACGGGCACTTTTCTAAGGGGCACCATCCACATCGGCAGCCAGAGCCGGCCGGCCGGCCGCATGCCGTCCAACGCCGCTGCAGAGGCGGCCGCCGGCGCGCGCTGCGCTGACGCCAAGGCCACCGACGCTGCTGATGAGACTGCGGCCAGGGCTGCAGGTGCCCGTTTTCATACTGTTTTGTACCTCCACGGCAGCGGTTCAGTTTACTCAGGACACCTCATGCCAGCCCTGGATGTGTCGCAAATTCACTCAAAAACCATCCCTGAAGGACGCATCAAGTTAGTGTCAAGATGGCCAACAAGAAGTGCACTTTGCTGTGAGCATACTCTGGCGTGCAGGCTGACATACGCCAGATTTTGACCGAGACCAGACATTGCAATCGCACCAAAAACGGCATTATGACCTCTGAGGTTTTTCAGGGGTTGTGAAGGGTGGTTTCTAAAGAGTTTTGGTGTGCAGGGTCCTTGGCAAAAACGCTGGATGCGGAGGGGTTCCGACTGTCGCGGCTGAAGACGGGGACGCCGCCGCGGCTGGACGCGCGCACCGTCGAGTTCACCGGCATGGAGCGCCAGCCGTCAGACGCAGAGCCCATCCCCTTCTCATTCCTCCACATGGCCAACATGGACTGGGCTCCCCCTGCCCGACAGGTGCGCGCAGCTTGAAACAGTACTGTAGTGCTCATTCCGAAACCTGCACCCCCGGCGGTGCTGGAAACTTTCTAAAGCAACTTTTAGGGGTCCTCCTGACTCCAAAAACACCAGGGTCATGCTCCATTGGGGTTGGGCTTGTCGAGAGCTTTCCGAATTTGGTCTCAAAACTATCATAGGGGAAATATTTTGGGAGATAGGGTTGACTCATCCACCCTTTCTGGCCCAGAAACAATTATTTATTGCAGGCTTTAAAATGAGCACTACAGTCCAGAATTGACCTGCTTGGCAGCCAGTTTGTAGGCCTGCCGCGTATGATACTTTTCAATACGCTAGGAGCCACATTCTAAGCCCCAAGGACTTAAGAGGAGCTGCCATAGAGAGGTTGGCTCTGCTCTGAGGTTGGCTTTGCTTGACTCCCGCTCTGGGATTATCTTGCAATGGTGGTGCTGATATCAGACTATCGTCAGGTCCATCAATTCCCGACCTCACAGCAGCAACGAAATTAACAGCTCTGCTGTAATGCGGGCACCTCTTGTTGACCTGATGATAGCTCGTTATCCAGCACGACCACCGTTGCTCTCTACTCAGAGCGGCGGTGGAGCAGAATGCTGCAATTTACACAGCCGCAGAAGATTGGCAGTGGGCCAGCACCCTATCCACCCAGGTGCTTTGCACATGATGCAAGTCACACATGTCTGGGCTTTCTATCATACTGCGCTGTGAGCTTGGGTGATCAGCAAACGAGGCAGTTGCAATGCTCCTCAGGTGGAGTGCTACGGAACACGGACCACAGCCGCCACAGAGGCGCTGGTGACAGAGGCGATGGCCAGCGGCAGGGGGGCGCGCTTCGCTTCCGGCCTCACCGTCACGGAGGGGGGCTGCAGAGAACCCCGGTGCGCCACCCTTCTCTCTGGCTGCACCTCTGCCTCTACTGTGTAGAACAACTTCTGTGGGCTGCAAATGCATTTGTGCAGGAAAAGGACCCCTCAGTGTTTCCCTGCATTTTCCTATTTCGCTGCGTTGAGCATGGTCCGGTAGTAGCTAGAACAACCATTCAAATCAGACTACTTCAAGAAGATATCCATAGCCTGGACAGTGGGGCCTGTCCACAGGGGGACCATTCCAGAACCTCTGGCGGAAGGCCCTTCTAGGAATGCTTGCGCTCCTTCTGGATTTTTCAGCAAAATTACTGAATTAGCATATACAAATCTTGACCGGGATATGTGTGCGCAGGTACTGCCCGTCGCTGGAGACCAAGTTTGCGCGTTTCCCCGGGCGCAGCCACCACGTGTGGCTGGAGCCGGAGGGGCTGGACTCGCACGTGCTCTACCCCAACGGCCTCTCCAACTCCCTGGAGCCCGATGACCAGCTGCACCTGCTCAGGACCGTGCCAGGTGAGATCTTATTTCTTCCAGGGGATTTTGTAGGAGAGCGGCAATTGTTCTGTAGGTATCTAGATGCAGTGCAGAGCGCACCTCACCAGGGGCGTCACCTCTTTACTGGGTGCTGGCCTTAAGGAGTCGCCAGCATTGGCCATCACTTCGGTACATGCCTTTCAAGTATTGATTGCAAATGCCGCAGATCTTCTAGAAGGAGGCCAGTCAGACCACTTGCCAGTCAATTGCATGTGTTCTGTCCACCGAGCCATCTGATGTGCAATGGCATCATGCATGTCCACCATGATCGCAGGACATGTGTGGCTGAAGTCTTGGCTGCCTGCTCCTCAAGCCTGGCTTGCATGTGATCTGTTCACCAAACTAGCTGGCCGGGATCGCACATGGTTCCGGAAGCAAGATTCCCAACATAGCAGAATCAAATTCCTTGGGTGCATGCTCGCCAGGCCTGGAGGGTGCGCGGATGCTGCAGCCGGCATACGCGGTGGAGTACGACTACATCGACCCGCGCGAGCTGCTGCCCAGCCTGGAGAGCCGGCGCGTTGGCGGCCTGTACCTGGCCGGCCAGATCAACGGCACCACCGGCTACGAGGAAGCTGCCGCGCAGGGGCTGCTCGCCGGCGCCAACGCAGCCATCCCTGGTGTGCACCCTTCCTACACCTGCTATATGCCGCACATCAACCCTCATGATGACATGTTGCTCCTCCTGGCAGTGTCAACTGTCAGCTCTGCCAGGAGTGAAGGGTGCAAAGGAGTAGCTGTTCACCTGAAGCCTAAATGCGGTCTCTTGTCTATGCGGGATGCCAAAGTTTGTCAAGCATCAGTCAGACGTTTGCATCTGCTTCTAGCTCCACAATTTTCCACGTCAGCCCTCGACTTCTGCGTCGCTATCAAGTACAGCTCACTGCATGCAATCATCCAAGCTGTTCAGCTTGGATAGACTACTTTGCAGACTTGCCTGGCGCATTGAGTCCTCGGCGCGGTGTAGGCGAGCCGCTGGAGGTGGGCAGGGCGCAGGGCTACACAGGCGTGCTGGTTCACGACCTAGTGACCCTTGGCACAGGGGAGCCGTACCGAATGCTGTCGGCGCGCGCAGAATTCCGGCTGTCGCTGCGGCCGGACAACGCCGATGCTCGCCTCACGCCCGCTGGCATCCGCCTTGGCATTGTGCGTTCCCTCCCTCTATCTATTTCTTGTTGTTTAGGGTATTGTATGCACTGCCATGTTCTCCTGTGTAGGGGTGAGATCTTAAGGTTAGAACTTATCTGCAAAAGTGGCAATATTCACCCTGGCGAAGTTGTGTGGCTCTCAGCCCAATTACGTGCAGCAAATGATGCCTGTGGAAATTTCTGCTGTCTTATGCTGGATCGTGTCAAATGTTGCACAGTGTGCCATGAAGTGCTGGGATATTGGACACCTTGTTTTGCCATGCATGCTTCTCATGAGGTTGTGGGAAGGATTTTGCTACGTGCCCGCGCATCCAGGGATCTGCACTGTGGATGGCACTTATACATACCTCCAAGTATGAATGGAAAAACAAGATATCGGTAATATCTCAGGAGCCCTATGTCAGAGCTCAAGAAAAATCAATGGGTGCAGCCTCTAGGCACTGGTCTTGATGGGGGCCTCCTTCTTAACTGAAAACTCAGATTTTTATTGCATGCGTGCAGGTGGGGGAGGAACGGCAGGCGGCTTTCGCCCAGCGCAGCACGGAGATGGCGGCGGCGGATGAGCTGCTGTTGCGCGTGCGGCTGACGTGCTCCGGCTGGAAGCGCGCGGGTTTCCCCATGGCCGGCGCCGGCGGCTGGTTCACGGCCGCGGACATGCTTGCGCGCCCCGGCGTCACCCTCGAACAGGTGCTTCACTGCTAGCCTCTCTTTACTCAGTTGTATGTACATCCTTTCACATAAAATGCGCTGAAGCATTTTGAGGGTTCTCGGAAGAATAGTGCAGGCGTTACCCTTGACCAGGTGTGACCCCATCTGTGGATGCGCACTGGACATCATAGCAGAAGTGCTGGGCATTGCACAGTAAGACCAGAGAAGTGCCATGCCTACAACCTTCTGTGAGAGCCCTGGAAACATCACTCAAGGTCTACAATTTTCAATGGTTGCAACTTGTGTACTGATTTTGAGGTGCCAATCAAGGTCAGCTTTGCTAAGAATAGCGTCACTACGGTTGTCCGTCTGAGGCTCTTTGGGCAGGGTAGGACAGCATCGGCTGGCGAGATACTATGGGGAGCGGTGCTGAAAACTGTCTGTGGGTGGCAGGTGGCGGATGCAGCAGAGAATGGCGAGGCGGAGGGTGCGGAGGAGCTCAGGGCGCTCGCACAGAATGGCGGCATGCGGCGGAGCTCCACGGCTTCAGCCGTGTACGACTGCCGCTACCGCCCTTACACAGCAAAGCAGGTGACAGCTGGGTCTCACCTGAATCTGCTTCGTGCACATGCTGTTTATAAAAGAAAAGTACTTTTGTGCACTCGCCGGTGGCCACCTATCCACATGTATTGTGTTGTACTCTTGATAAGAAGGTTTGATGAGGAGACAATTGAAGAACGATTGGAGAGTACAACGCCAGAAGCTTCCACGGTGCAGCAAATGCATGACACGCCAGGCGGCTGGGGCATGGTGGCGTGAATGACTGATCCACTCGTTCAAGAGGGTTAGATCACACATGCCTTGAACATACTTTCAAATACAGGAAAGGCCTTCCTTCACCTCTGGAGCCCCCACACTCCCAAACATGCATCTGCCGCTAATGTCTGATCTACCCTTATGAGTTGTAGATGACTAATCTACCCCTTTTATTACGGGTCGCAGGCAGCGGAGGCGGCCGAGCTGGCGCGCGGGGAGGCGCTGCGGCTGCCGCCGGATCTGGACTATGGCGCGGTGCAGCTGTCGGCCGAGGACCGGGAGAAGCTCGGCGCGGCACGACCGGCAACGATCGCCGCCGCGCAGCGCATCCCGGGAGTCACCCCAGCCGCGCTGCTTCTGCTGCTGCAGCATGTGCGCCGGCGCGAGCGGGTGCCCGCTGCTAGGCAGCGCTCCCACGCTTGAATGCACTGATACGTTTGAGAAGGTCTTGCTATCGATGCATACGCAAATTGCTCGAGCTGCAGCATGTGCGTCGGCGCGAGCGGCCTCCTGCTGCTAGCCAGCGCTCCCACGCTTGAACGTGTCGATACCGTATCTATGTATGGTTATCCATGCATTTGCTGAAATTCCTAATGCTGCAACACTGTGCGCCGGCGCGAGTGGCTGCTGGCCGCCAAGCAATCCTCAAATGCATTAGGAATGAAGAAAATCGGTACTTCTGTACCTTGCAAAATCATTGCTGATGCTGCAACTCCTGATAAGGCTTGGGGCAAGAAAGCGCCAAGTTTTTCTTAAAATCCTGCGAGCTTGTTCGCTTGAACGGCAATGTTGTACCAAAACATAGTCTAGCTGATCATGGAAGGTATAAAAGAGATTCTTGAGGCTTTTATGACTTCCGGATCTGCGGTTTTGGATGTGTAGCTTTGTTTGCTGGTCAAATGCAGAAAGGTCATTACAGACAAAATGACAGAAGGAAAACCCATTCAAACGTATAAACATGAAACAGCAGGATGTCTTGATCACTGACCCATCACTCAGCTGAAAGTTAGTCATTAAAGTCTGCGCCCTTTGTAATTATAATGAAAGGCTCATCTGACTCATGTCAGTCACGCCTGGAAGAAAACCATGCTTGAAGGACCAAGCACCAGTCAATCAGTAGAGCATCCATCACTCTTGTCACAGTCATATTATTTCTATTTCACTTGAATTATTCATTTGCCCCATGAGTTTGTCAAAAACTCACTGCAATTCTTACGCAATCTGATATTGACCTAGACAAATATGTCCCTGGTGAAAGGATTATTGCATGAAGGAAAGCACAGGCTAACACAGTGACCCACTTATTACCCCACTTATTATTCTCGCACCGTGACTTATTACTCTTGCACAGAACACAAGGTCATACCGTACTGTGTTTCAGGCATGGCGCCTGTCGTTGTCAGAAAGTTCCTTCCGTCAAAAGCACTAATACACTTGTGCAATTTGACTTGCTCAGCACAAAGACCTTGTCACCCCGCAAGAGTATCTAAGGCTAAAATAGTCCTTCAACGTGCCTCACCGCAGGGTGACATGGACATTGACAGGACAAACACTGCATGCATGCAGAGTCTGCCAACCTCGTGCTCTGCTTGCTGCACCAAATGCCGTATGGCGAAATCAAATGTCTCCCTTGCCTGAGCCATGGCTCAAGCACACCCATCGAGCCCACAGGATCACATGTCTGACCAGCAGGCCCAGGCGCGCCTCATTTAAGCTGCACCACAGCAATGACAAATACAAAATTTGCGGCGCATCTGCTGCGCTCATAAAAGATTTGGAGTTCACAATAGTCTACACAAGACTGGGAAGCCACAGAAGGCCTTTGACTGTCAGTTGGCCATTGAAAGGCACCTGAACAGCCTCCTATGTCAAATGCATGCCTGGTCCCATGAACACAATGCATTGAGATCCCTGCAAGACTGCCACAACGGCGCCTGTATCCATAGCACAACTATACGTTTAGAGCCTGATCTGACTAAGTATACCCACCCTGACCTGACTGGGACCTTATTGTACCTTGCATATGCTTACTCAGGCACGTGCAGGCCTTGCGAGACCTGCATGTGCATGCTAAACATGTACATATGCATGCTGAGCACAGCTGGCGTGACACATCACCTGTTTGGCCATGAAATATGGGCAAAGGCAGATGCTGAAAGCCACACCAAACTGCGGGAGACCATCCACCATGGATCAAACACCATCCAGGGATGGCCACAAGAGAATCCACAGAACATTGAGAAAATTACGTACTTGTCTGGCAGTACTTGAGTGCTAGGAACTGATCGGAGATGAGTACAAGCAAACTGACCAGAGGTGATGAGCAAAGAGTGTTTGGGTCTTAGTCCCTACAGGAGATCAAGCTCGCAAGTGAACCATGCAGTGTTTGGCAGAGGGGTGATTTCTCCACAGCTGCACTTCTGCTGTCCATTATTCTGTCTGGGTGATAGACGACAACACCCCGCTGCACTAAAGAGAAGAAAATAAAAGAGGGAGCGCAAAAGAGCGGCCCCCAAACCCTGACCCAGATGTTGTATGGAGCGATTTGCGTGTCCACAGCTTGGACATATCTGCCCCATACAACGTGACGAAAATCCTCCATTGGCAGCGGAGTAACTGATACTCACGCTTTATTTCTAGTAGCAGATTCTGGCGGTCCCTTTCCTGACACAGTTTATTGCTGTCAGGCGTGCCGCACACAGAGCGACAGCGGGGTTCGTCTTTAAATCCACAAAATCCTTCACAGAAAAAAATATGCTATGCAGTGAATTGTTTGCTTGCGCGCCTGTCAGAGGCGTCTGGCATTTTGTCTGTGGGTCCTGGCCTTGCGTATAACAGCTCTTGGCAGGGCCCAAAGACACAGCCACAAGGAGTGAAGTGGTGACGTGATCACCGATAAACTGCCCAAATTACATCAGGCGAGCGTCAGATGACATCAGCAGGCGGAGTGCGCTGACATCAGGTGAGCGACAGCAGCGGCAGGGGGGTCAGGGGGGATCCCAGGAAGGGGTCACAGAAGGCCTCGGTCAGGTCAGCCTCGCCACAGCTCTGGCGCTTGTCCGCGCAGTTCTGGCGCTTGTGTGGCGGCTCGTAGGATGCACTGTTTGCGCGCCACCCGGCCGTCAGCTCCGCGGCGTCGCCCGGCTCCTCCTTCCAGGGGCCCACAAAAAAATTGAAGTCCGACTGCGCACGATCGGCCATGCCGGCCTCTGCTCGCTCGATGGCTGCTCCTTCCTGCCGCACGCACATTACACCTCAGCTGAGATTGTACGAATATTACTTGTTCTAATCCATATTACACACTGTTCCTGCCAGGAGGCAAGATGCGTCTGGCTGAAGGCTACTACATGTCCTACGCCAGATCCAGACTGGACTCGCCAGATCCAAGCAAGAACCAAACAGCCGTGGCCACGGTGCTCAGATTGCATACCGCCCCCCGCCGCTCAGAAGTCTCTCAAATGCATTCAATGCAATCAAAGCAAGATGAGGAGATAGAGAAATCAAAGCTTTACGATGCTGGGATTGCAGATCTTAGTGGATCCCTTTAGGCAAGCAACTTTTGAGCGTGCATGCGCGCACCGCGTGGCCTGTTTTGGATGCGGAGGGCTGGCGGCTTTGGATTGCGTCTGAGCTGGAGTTGGGGCTCGTGGACCCCTGCGCCTGACTCAAATCCCCCGACCACATGCGTCTAATCAGCTGGTCCATGTTTATCTTCGTCAGCGCCTGGTCTGCAGCCATGCGAAACCACAAAACAACTTCAGGCTTTGCGCATTCAAGATGAAATGTGCAAATCCACCATGCAAACAGAGTGTAGCGCTGCAAAGGTGTGAATTGAAATGCTGGATATTGTGAGATAAGATCTCCCACAAAGACCACAAAGGACATTGCACGATCGTTGCAGAAATCACTAGATATTTATGCATCATTTCCACCAAACAGGTAATCTAAGGCCACATGTGTGTAGCACGTAGCTTGCTCTGAAGACTGCTGCAGCCTGCAGCCTGCACATGCAGACCTGCAGCTTGTCTGCAGATGTAATTTGCCAACTAAATAGAAACAGCGTCTAACACTGATAACTCTGAAGACAGTAGTCACCATTAGTAATGTAGTGGTTTGTGCGCGCACCGGTGGTGCTGGCATCACTGGGGCAGCGCTTCATGTAGAGGGAACGTTGTGACTCCGTGGCTTCCACTGGCAGCGGCATGCTCCGGCTCTGCACAAAGTCCTGCCATGCACACATCGGCCAATGATCAATCTGATAACAATATCAGCAGAAAATAACCACTGTGTTCTTGAACAAGGTAGCATGCAAGAGACACATGATAGTGTGAGCGCCGAGAAGGGAGGAAGGGCTTCCTCACGGCGCAAACAAAGTGCATTGACCAGAACCAACATGATGTGTTTTGTAAATGATCCCCCTAATCTCTTGCTGCAAGCTCATACGCGCAGCATCTTCTGAGCCTTGCTTCTTTTGCTGCAGTGCCTTCCACGACCCTCTATTCCTGCCTCTGTCTTGAACAGAAACGTTTCTGAGGTCGAGAGGCTTTTGGCAGGCATGGAAAAGGCAGCAAGGGTGCAGGAGCAGGCATGTTTTCCCTCATCAAGCCGTGGCGGGGCAGAGCCCGTTGTTGAAGTCATGTACTTAATGCATTGCATGCATCTGAAGTCTCTATGAATAGGAATGGGGCAGCGGGCAGCAATGCACCTGCAGGAGCCGCTGGGAGAATGAGCAGTTGCGCACAGCTTCCATGGGGGTGTGAACAAGGTCCCTCTCACCCAGCCACTGCGCCTTGGGCAGCGGCAGGAACACCTGCGCAGACACGCACCCTCTCTAATTCTCACTGCATGCACGGATTTTGGATTTTCGATTGCATTTATGCTTGCCTTTAGCAATCTCACCCATTCATAACCTTTGCAAAGATTGCTTTGGCTTCTCCATTGAGCATAGATGAAGAACAAAAGGGTGCAGAGTACATTGATACAGAAGCCCACCCTCAGTAGCGGGTGTAGATCTGCACTGAGAGGTCACAAAAGGCAGGCAATGTTTACAAACCAGAGAGCATTCATACACGGGGTTGCTTTATGTACCTAGTCTTAAGAATTGAGTAGCAGAGCATGCAAAAGAAATCAGATAAATGAACGTGCCTGGGGTGGGGATCCCTCGGCAGGGGGTTCCTCTTGCGACTGCACGGTGACAGGTGGCGGCTTCTTGAAGGTGCCCCCCGGTCCCGGGGGACATGAGAGTCCGATGCGTGCCGCCGCCTCGGCCGCCTCGCAGCTTCCCAGCAGGTCCTCGGCCAGTGCCGGCGGCGCAATCGGCGTCTGGAGGAAATCCTTCACAACCGCCTCTGCAAGTCGCGCACACATCTTCTTGGATACACAATGTTTTCCCTCCCGGCACTGCTCTGTTACATTGTCAGTAGCATTCCTTAAGCTCCGAGAAGCTGTCAAACCAACGGTGCTGCCCCCAACCTTTGGCAAAAACTTCGTGAAACAGCTCTTGCTGCTCCAGGGTAGCAATTACTGCCGAGGTAGAAAAGACGATTAGGTATGACAGGCCCTAAAAGGTAAGCAAAGCCAGGAGCAAACGGCTGCAGTGAGGGTGAAGGGAGCATGTGTCCCAGCAGGCTTCAAAATATACCATTCATCATCAGAGGCCCTTGCGAGCTTTGTAGGGGTGTAAAAGGGTCGCACCGGCGTCGGTGCCAAAGGGGGATGGTGGGATGGAGAGGTGGGGGACCGCGAGGGCCCTGGCAGAGGCAGATGTGCGGTCCTGGATCCCCCACTGGAAGGGGGGCTCCCATTTGGCCCTGCTCCCAAACGCCTGCTCCGATTCTGCGCCACCCGTCTCTAGCACTCAAGCTCTGCATTCTCTGCTCGACACTGCTGTCAAGCAATGGCGTGATAATTATGGGACGGCAATAAATTACGGCCCCGGCTGGCGGGGGGCGGTATAAATACTGAGCACCGTGCCCACGGTTGAT